>Ga0080064_1002524_pt1 | contig 30643 bp, 26 predicted proteins | sample Subgrocontami54m_FD_69260 | JGI IMG/M metagenome (GOLD analysis project Ga0080064, IMG submission 69260) | Subsurface groundwater microbial communities from S. Glens Falls, New York, USA - GMW46 contaminated, 5.4 m (SPADES assembly) (version 2) ...
CACGCCCGTAAGGGCGTGCGACCGCAGGATCACGCCCTTACGGGCATGATCCACCGCGCCCTCACGGGCGCGACTCCAGCGATCGTGCATTCCGGTATCCCGTGGAACTTAGTGCGTCCTACTTAGCCGAGCGCGACGGGGTCGGCGGCGCGGATCGCTTCGAGGACCGACTGGGGCGTCTCCGCCTCGAGGAGCCGGGCCTCGACGTACTCGCTCGTGAGGAGGCCGCCGATCCGCGCGAGCATGCGCGCCTGGACGCGCGGGTTCGCCGAAGGCGTGAGCAGGATGAAGAGAAGGTGCGCGCGGTCGTCCCGCCCCTTCACGACGATTCCCTCCTCCGACCGCGCGAAGACGAGGATCGGCCGCTCGATCCCCTCGAGGCGCGCGTGCGGGATGGCGAGGCCCCGCCCGAGGTAGGTCCCCATCGTCCGCTCGCGGTCCACGACGGCCTTCTCGATTCCGGCCACCGGCGCGGGCAGCTCCGACTGAGGGACCCGGGCGAACGCCGCGCGGACGGCCTCCTCGATCGAGCCGGCCTTGATGCCCAGGACGATCCGCCCCGGTGTGAGGGCGTCCGCGATGAAGAGCGGCGGCTCGACCTCGAACTCGTCCTCGACCGTCCCGATGATCTCCTCGATGATGTCCTCGAGCGTCAGGAACCCGGTCCAGCGCCCCTCCTTGTCGAACACGATGGCCACGTGCGCGCGGCGTCGCTGCAGGTCGGCCAGGAGGTTCTCGAGCGGCGTGTCCTCCAGCGTCATGACGAACGGGCGCGCGAGGCGCCTCAGGTCCATTGAGCGGAACTCCGCACCCGCCTGGTAGAGGATGTCCTTCACGTGGATCGTCCCCGCCGGCCTGTCCGAGTCGGGCTCGATCAGCGGGAAGCGCGAAAACCGCGACTCCCGGATCGTCCTGAGGTTCTCCTCCCACGGCACGTCCGTGCGGAGGACCTTGACGCCGAGCTTCACCCGCATGGCGTCCTTCGCCCGGACGTCGCCGAGGTCGAAGACGTTCTCCATGAGGAGGAGGCGGCGGAACGACATCATCCCCTTCGTCTGCGACTCTTCGAGGAGGATCCGTAGCTCGTCCTCCGAGTGGTGCTCCGCGTGCGACTTCACGGGAAGGCCGAAGAGGCGCAGGACCCCGTTCGTGCTCCTGTTGAGCAGGACGAGCGGGGGATAGAGGATCCACCGGAAGAAGACGAGGAGGCGCACCGACCAGAGGGCGGCGGCGACGGGCCGCCGGATGGCCACCATCTTTGGGACCTGCTCGCCCAGGACGATGTGGAAGAAGGAGACGACGATGTAGGCGAGGGTGATCGCGATCGAGTGGGCCACCGTGGTGGAGAACGAGCCGGCCCACGCTACGGCCGGCTCCACCAGGCGCGCGATGGAGGGCTCGCCGACGAACCCCAGGCCGATGCTGGCGAGCGTGATTCCGACCTGGCAGACGGAGAGGTACTCATCGAGGTGTTCCTGGACGCGCTGGAAGAGGCCGGCCCGGGCGTCCCCGCCCTCCAGGAGCTCCGTGATCCGCGTCGGGCGGGCCTTCACGGCCGCGAACTCGGCGAGGACGAAGAAGGCGTTGAGGAGGAGGAGGAAGACCGCGAGGAGGAGGAAGACCGCGACCATGGCGGCGCTTGTTCTACCTCATCCGGCTGGGATCGGCGAGGATTCCGACGCAGGTGGCGGGATTGACGTCCGCGGCGTCGGTTGCTACCATTCCGCCCTTCCGAGCCCCGGAGGACGCCCGATGCCCAGCAGGAACGACCTCGACTTCGCGAAGCTCGCCGTGACCGCGAAGTACGTCACCGAGACGCGCATCAAGGAGTGTCTCGCCGAGCAGAAGAAAATCGAGAAGATGGGGAAGTCCACCTCGATCGACACCCTGCTCTTCCAGCGAGGCCTCCTCACGCCCAAGCAGCTCGTCGAGCTGCAGAACAAGCAGGGGCGGCGGATCATCTTCTGCGACGACTGCCACGCGAAGCTGAACGTGTTCGACTTCGAGCCCGGGTCGAAGGTGAAGTGCCCGAAGTGCAGCTCGAGCGTCTCCGTGCCCGTCGGCGCGCCACAGCGGCCCGACGCGACCCAGGGGGCGGAGCGGTTCGAGGAGAAACCCCCCGACCTCGCGAGCCTCCTCGAGGGCGTGGAGGACAAGAAGGGCGCGAAGAAGAAGCCCTCGGCCGCGAAGAAGCCCTCCAAGGCCGCGAAGCCGGTCGCGAAACCGGCCGCGCCCGCGGCTCCGCCCGCGCCGAAGAAGAAGGGGCTCCTCGACGAGGACCTCGATCTCATCGACATGGACGACGAGCCCACGCTCAACGTCACCCCGGCGAAGAAGGAGGCGAAGAAGCAGTCGTTCGACGACGACGACCTCATCCTCCTCGACGACGACGAGCCCAAGAACGAGACTGTCCGGGCCACGAAGGACAAGCTCCCGCCCCCGAAGCCGCGCGATCCGGCCCTGGCCGACACCGCGCATGACGTCCCGTCCGCGAGGAAGCCGTCGAAGCCTGCGAGCCGCCTCGGGATGTCCGGGACCCGGGCGAAGAAAAAGTAGGGCCGGCGGCTCGAGGAGGACCCTGCCGTCCCCTTCCCGTTCCCATTCCCCTTCCCTTTCCCAGCGCGTGCAGGGCCCTGGGAAAGGGAAGGGGAACGGGAAGGGGAACGGGACGCCGGCCTTGACAGGGCCGCGGTCGCGGCTAGAATGCTGGCCCGCCTGGCAAGGCCAGCTTGCTGGTTGGCAAGGCCAGCTTGCTGGTTGGCGGTCGCCACACCGATGCGGATCGATATCGTCACCCTCTTTCCGGAGATGTTCGCGGGCGTTTTCGAGGAGAGCATCCTCAAGATCGCCCGGGAGCGTGGGATCCTGGAGGTTCACCTCGTGAACCTCCGGGACTTCACGCTGGACAAGCACCGGAAGGTGGATGATCGGCCGTACGGCGGGGGACCCGGCATGGTGCTTGCCCCCGAGCCCGTCTTCCGGTGCGTGGAGCACCTGGAGGCGGGCGGCGCGAAGGGGAGCCTGCGGGTCCTCCTGACGCCGTCGGGGGAGCGGTTCCGGCAGTCGACCGCGAGGGAGTTCGCGACGGGGCCGGGGCTGATCCTGATTTGCGGGCACTACGAGGGATTCGACGAGCGGATCCGCCTGGGGCTGGGGCCCCGGGAGGTCTCGGTCGGCGACTTCGTCCTCACCGGCGGGGAGATCCCCGCGATGGTGATCGTCGATGCCGTCGCCCGGCTCCTCCCCGGGGTCCTTGGTGACCCGCGGTCCGCGGTGGAGGATTCGTTCACGGGGGATTTGCTCGACTTCCCCCAGTACACGCGACCGCCGGAGTTCCGCGGGATGAAGGTTCCCGAGGTCCTGCAGTCGGGGAACCACGCGGCCATCCGGGCGTGGCGCGAAGAGCAGGCGCGGCTCCTCACGGAGGAGCGCAGGAGATTCGAGGAAAGGAGCGGGCCATGAACGTGCTCGACCAGGTCGAAACCGAACAGCTCAGGAAGAAGAAGCCCTCCTACGACATCGGCGACACCGTCGACGTCCACGTGAGGATCAAGGAGGGTGAGAAGGAGCGCATCCAGATCTTCAACGGCGTCGTCATCAAGAAGAAGGGCGGCGGCCTCCGCGAGACGTTCACCGTCCGCCGCATCGTCCAGGGCGAGGGCGTCGAGAGGATCTTCCCGCTCCATTCCCCCAAGGTCGTCGACATCGTCGTGAAGCGGAAGGGCCGCGTCCGTCGCGCGAAGCTCTACTACCTCAGGGGCCGCAAGGGCAAGGCGACCCGCCTGAAGGAGGAGATCGGCGCGATGAAGGAGGTGGTCGCGAGGGCCGCCGCCGAAGCCGCCGCCGAGGCAGCGGCCAAGGCCGCGGCCAAGGCTGCGGAGGCCCCCGCTGCCGCGCCCGCAGCCGATCCGAAGGCCGACAAGAAGTAGGACGCCGAGGGGATGGCCCCGCTCCGCCCGGGAGACGAAGCCGAAGTCCGCCTCGACCTGACGCTCCGTCCTCAGGCCTTCGGCGAGTTCGTCGGGCAGCGGAAGGTCGTCGAGAAGCTGCACGTCTTCGTGCAGGCCGCGCTCCAGCGGGGGGAGACCCTCGACCACGTCCTCCTGGCGGGGCTCCCCGGCCTCGGGAAGACCACGCTGGCGCACCTGATCGCCCGCGGGCTCAGCGCGGAGGTCCGCGCGACGAGCGGGCCCATGATCGAGCGCTCGGGCGACCTTGCGGGCATCCTGACGAGCCTCAAGCGCGGCGACGTCCTGTTCATCGACGAGATCCACCGCCTCCCCGCCGCCGTCGAGGAGTACCTCTACTCGGCGATGGAGGACTACAAGATCCAGATCGTGATCGACCAGGGCGTCCACGCGCGCACGGTCGAGCTGTCGCTGCAGCGCTTCACGCTGATCGGGGCCACGACGCGAGAGGGGCTGCTGACCTCGCCGTTCCGCGCCCGGTTCGGGATCTTCGAGCGGCTCGACCCCTACGACGTCGCGGACCTCTCGACGATCGTCCTGCGGTCCGCGAGCCTCCTCGGCGTCGAGATCGTCCCCGAGGCCGCGGAGATGATCGCGCGCCGCTCCCGCGGGACGCCTCGCGTCGCGAACCGCTACCTCGCGCGGCTGCGCGACGTGGCCCAGGTGCGCGCGGGGAATCGGATCACCGCGCAAGGGGCGGTCGACGGCTTCAACCTGCTCGAGGTGGACGAGGCGGGACTCGAGACCCTCCACCGCCGCATCCTCGGGGCCCTGGTAGGCGCCGGCGGCCAACCGGTCGGCCTCAAGACGCTCGCCGTCTCGGTGGGGGAGGAGGAGGAGACGATCGAGGTGGTCTACGAGCCGTTCCTCATCCAGGAGGGGTTCATCCAGAAGACGCCGCGCGGCCGCAAGGCCACCGAGAAGGCCTTCCTCCACCTCGGCATCGACCCCCGCAGCGCGCAGCCGCAGCTCTTCTAAGTAGCGTCCACTAAGTTTCCCGGGATACACCAACCAGCTCGACTTGGAGTCGCGCGCGTAAGCGCGCGGTGGATCACGCCCGTAAGGGCGTGCGACCGCAGGATCACGCCCTTACGGGCATGATCCACCGCGCCCTCACGGGCGCGACTCCAGCGATCGTGCATTCCGGTATCCCGTGGAATTTAGTGCGTCCTACTTAGTCCGGGCGCGGCTGGAGTTGCGCTACACGCGCACCCCCAGCACCTGGTGACAGCGGAACTGCCTCGGCAGCAGCTCCGCGAGCGTGGTCCGCTCGAAGCGCCGCGCCCCGTCGGAGATGATGATCACGAGATCCGGCGCGAACTCCGAGAGGGCCTGCCGGCAGACGCCGCACGGGGAGGCGAGCTCCTTCCCCGACGTCACGATCGCGATCGCGCGGAAACGCCTGGACCCCGCCGCGACGGCCGAGCCGAGCGCCACGCGCTCCGCGCAGGTCGTCGCGCTGTAGCTCGCGTTCTCGACGTTGCAGCCGGGGAAGACCCGCCCCCGGGCGTCCAGGAGCGCCGCGCCGACGCGGTATTCCGAGTAAGGGCAGTAGGCCCGCTTCTGCGCCCTCGCCGCCGCGGCGACCAGGGAGCGTTCCTGACGCGAGAGGGTCGTCTTCATTCGTCATCTCCGTCTGTGGACGGGTAGCCTGCCCGGATCCGTGCCTCGAGGGCCCGCCGCTCCGCCTCCGGGAGGAACGCCGCCCTCGCCGCGTTCCGCCCCAGCCCTTCCAGGTCGGGGAGCTCGAACTCCAGCTCCTCCATCGCCACGGCGTACTCGTGAGTCAGGGTGATTCCGCTCACCGCGGGATCGTCCGTGTTGATCGTCGCGAGGACGCCGCGGTCGAGAAAGAGCGGAAGAGGATGGTCCGCGACGCGCTTCACGGCCCCCGTCTGCGCGTTCGAGGTCAGGCAGACCTCGAGCGCCACGCCGCGCTGCGCGAGGAGGTCGAGGAGCGCCCTGTCGCGCGCCGCGCGCGTCCCATGTCCGATCCGCCTCGCGCCGAGGACCTCTACGGCCTCGCGGACGCCTTGCGGCCCTCCGTCCTCCCCCGCATGGATCGTGATCGGAAGGTCGGCCTTCCGCGCCAGCGCGAACGCCTCGGCGTGGGGCCCGATCGGGTGCGCCTGCTCGTCCCCGGCGAGGTCCAGCCCGCAGACCCCGCGGTCCCGGTACGCAAGCGCGAGCCGCGCAACGCGCACGCTGCCCTCGCCGGGCAGCGGCCGGTAGCAGCAGAGGATCACCTGCGCGCGCACGCCCGTCGCCTCCATCCCCTGCCGCAGCCCCTCCAGGACGCTCTCGACGACCGCCTCCAGCGGAAAGCCCGGGGCCTCCTGGAGGAGCGGGCAGAGTCGCGTCTCGAAGTAGATCACGTTCTCCCGGACCGCGTCCTCGCACACCTCGCGGGCGATCCGCGTCATCGCGTCGGGGAACCGGAGGACGGGGTAGAAGACGTCGAACGTCTTCAGGAATCGCGCGAGCGACCCGCAGTCGGGGGGGACCTGGACGTGCGGCGCCAGGCCCTCGACGGTGCCCGCCGGGAGCGGCACCCCGTGGGCCTGGGCCAGCTCCAGGATCGTGCGGACGCGGACCGCCCCGTCGAGGTGCAGGTGGAGGTCGATCTTCGGAAGGCGGCGCAGCTCGTCTTCGGGAAGCGCGCGCATTACTGCGGTCCGACGATCCGACGCTCGGGGCCCGACTTGACGGTCTTGACGCGACGGATGGCGTCCTCGACGACCGCGCGGACGTGCGTGCCTGTCTCCGCCCAGGTCTTCACGACGTAGCCGAGGTACTTCTCGGCCTTGTCCGCGACGATGAAGTTGCCGCTGACGCCCTTGTACGTCTTCGCCGGGTCGATCGGCTCGCCGCCGACGGTGGCCGTGACGATCCGCGCCCCGTCCTTCCCCTCGCGGGCGTATTCGTACGCCACGCCGCTCACCTGCAGGATGCCGTGGTCGTGCTGGACCGCGGAGACGGCGTTGTGCCGCAGGATGCCGAGCAGCTCCTCGCCGGTCATCTCGAATGTCACCACCGGGTTGGTGAACGGGTAGACCTCGTAGACGTCCAGGAGCGTGATCGGCCCGGCGGCCATGTTCTTCCGGAGGCTCCCGCTGTTGATGCAGGCGAAGTCCGCGCCAAACTCCTCCCTGAGGGCGTCCGCCACGAAATTTCCGAGGTTCGACTCGCCGTAGTAGTTCCTCTTCCAGTCGTTCTCGAGCGTCCCCAGCTTCTCCCCGAAAAGGCCCATGACCTGGGCCTCCACCCTGTCCACGATCGCCTTCATCTCCGGCCCGGGGGCGGCGTCGTCCGCCTTCAGGGGGATGAGCTCGCCGTCATGGGAGACGACCTTGTCGTCCTTGACCTGAAGCGTGATACGCCCGAGCGCGTCGAGGCTGCAGCCCGCCTGCACGATGAGGACCCCGTTCTCTTTCAGGGGGTGCGCAAGCTGCGTATGGCAGTGCCCGCCGACGATGAGGTCGACCTCGGGGCCGATCTGCCGCGCGAGCGCGCGGTCCATGTCGAGCCCTTGGTGGGTGAGGAGCACGATGACGTCGGTCTGGGGGTTGATTTCCGCCACGAGGCGCTTCGCGACGTCCACGGTCCTCTCGACCTGGAGCTTTGCCATGGTCTCGGCGGGGACGACCCTTCCGAGCCCGTCCATCAAGAGGCCGATCACGCCGACGCGGAGCGCTCCCACCTCGTAGATGTGGTACGCCTCTTTTGCGACGGGCGTCCCGTCGGTGAGCTTCACGTTCGCGCAGAGGACGGGGAATTTGAACCTCGCCACGAGCGCCTGCGCGTTCGCGAGGCCGTCGTCGAAGTCGTGGTTCCCGATCTCGAAGCAGTCGTACCCCGCCACGTTCATCATCTCGACGAGGTCGACGCCCTTCACGCCCTCCTTGTCGAGCTCGCAGATCGGGTTCCCGGTCATGACGTCGCCGGCGTCGAGGAGGAGCGAGTTCGGGTGCTCGCTTCGGTGGGCGCGGAGCCAGGAATCGAGCGCGAGGAACCCGCCGACCCTCGAGGACGGGCCTCCGTTCTTCCCCTCCTGGGTCGACGGGAGGAAGCCCCCGTGGATGTCGTTCGTATGGAAGATCGTCACCTCTCCCTCGGCGGACGGCCGCGGCGTCTGCGCGCACGACGGCAGGCAGGCCAGGGCGAGGAGGGCGACGGCCGCCAGGAAGCGGGGGAGGGGCCTGAGGAGGTGGATCATGCTGCTATTAGGCTCACTGAAGACGAACAAGCGATGATAGGGGCCCGCGGGCCGGAAGGAAACCAAAACCGGCGACCCAACGAGCGGGCCCTGCCGGTCCTTGACCCCCGGTGAAGGGCGCTGCTACCATCTGCGCCGATTCGTCCCCTGTGAGCCCAGGACCTCGCCATGTGGAAGACCGAAGAAGGCAGCACCGGCAGCCTGCTCAAACTCTGCATCGGGTACTTCATCTTCTACGTCATCACCGGCGTTACGGTGAAGTACTTCCAGGGCAAGGCGGACATGAGCCTGCCTGGCATGAAGGAGATCGCGTTCACCACCTACAGCACCCTGGGTGGAACGGCGATTTGCATGGCCATCGTCGTGGCGCTCGGGTGGTATCGCCTTCAGTCGAACGGCCTCGTCCAGTGGGGGCCGATCCGGTTTCCAGGCGAGTACGTCTACATCATCCCGTCGGGAGTGTGCACGGCGGTGGTGATCACCACCACCACGCTCATGTACTCGCTTCCGATCTCCATCATGGTCGCCATGGTGATCATGCGAGGCGGCGTCATCGTCATCAGCCTCCTCGTCGACCTGGTCCAGAAGTGGCAGGGGATCCTGACAAAGAAGATCTACTGGCAGGAGTCGGTGGCGGTGGCGTTCGCGATCTCGGCCGTCGTCGTGGTGCTCGTGTTGGGGAGCACGCAGGGGCGAAAGGGGGACCTCAGCCCCGCGGCGGGGGTCATCATCTTCTCGTCCTACATCCTCGCCTATCTCCTCCGCATCTATGTCATGAACTACTTCAAGAACACGCGAGGGAAGGGCGTGAGGCAGGACAACAAGGGGTTCTTCGCAATCGAACAAATCGCGGCGACGGCGACCCTCTGCGTGCTCGCTCCGGTCCTCTACAAGGCGGGAGGCTGGTTCGGGTCGGAGAGCAAGCACCTGGACGTCTATCGAGGCGCGATCCAGCACCCGCACGCGCTCTGGGGATGGGCCACTCTGGCGGGCATGGCGTTCGGCCTGGTGGCGTTCTTTTCCGTCTTCCTGTTCATGTTCAAGGGAAGGACGGCGACATTCGCCGGACTGGTCAATCGTCTGACCTCCCTGATCGCAGGCACGACGGCGACCGTCATCTTCTACTTCATGTACCGCGATCGGGGGGTCAAGGCCCCGGAATACCAGGACTGGATCTCCCTCGGCCTCATCCTCGTCGCGGTCGCGTTCCTCTCCTTCGCCGAGCGGCGTCGTACTGCCGAGCTGGCAGCCACGGGCCAGCTCGCCCCGGCCTTCGGCACGTCCGTCTGGGTCAACCCGCAGAAGCCCTAGCGAGTCTGGAGCTTCTTCCAGATCCCGTCGAGCGCCGCCTTGAGCGCGCCTCCCAGCCGATCGCAGTCCGCGGGCTTCCAGGGCTTCGGGTCGTGGATGAAGGCCGTCTTCTCCTCCTCGTTGTCGAAGACGCCGATGGGCAGCGTGAAGTCCTTCACGCGGACGCTCCCCGCGGGCCCCTTCTCCGTGAGGTACCCGATGTCGTCCTTCCCGTACCACCGCTCCATCTGCGTCTCGGGGACGCCGTGCTTCAGGAGGCTCCCCGGGTCCTTGGGATCGGCGCGGCGGATGTTGCGCCGGCGCGACTCCGCGGGGCTCACCTTGATGTAGAGGATGCTCGCTCGCCGCAGGATGTCGCTGTCGAGCGCAGCGTAGCACCGCTCGTAGCCGTACGGCAGCGGGAGGGCCTGGTCCTTCTTGTCTCCCCTCGCGAACTCGACGAGCAGCGTGTGCGTGTCGAAGAGGCGCGGGTTCTTCGCGAGGAGGTTCCGGTAGTGCGCGTTCAGCATCTCGATGAGGATGAGCCACACCCGGTCGTCCACCATCGCCCCGCCCGTCGACTGCGGCTCGAAGTGGACCCGCGGCATGCCGAAGATTTGCCTTGCGTCGTCCATGACCTGCATCGTGTGGAGGTCCGGAAAGTCGTCGATCGCCAGGAACTTCCCCAGGTGGTAGTCGCGCTGCCGCACGTCGTCGGGCAGGTCCTGGAGGAACGTGATCACCTCGGACTTCCCCGACGCGGGGAGGGCGTTGAGCAGGATGAGCGGGATCTGGCCGGCCATGGCGAGTCCTCCGATCGAAAAGGAGCGCCAGTATAGGAAGCGGCCCGCAGGGAAAGCAAGTGACTCGACGGACGTTCACCGCAGAGGCGCAGAGTTCGCAGAGGAGCGCAGAGATGCGATCGGCACATCTCTGCGCTCCTCTGCGAACTCTGCGTCTCTGCGGTGCACGAACCCTCTCCTACGCGATCGAGGGGATCACGCGCCTCAAAAGCGCGACGAACGACTCCGTCACGCGCCGTCCGGTCTCCAGGACCTCCTCGTGGTTCAGGGGCTGGTCCGTGATCCCCGCCGCGAGGTTCGTGATGCAGGAGACGCCCAGCACACGCATCCCGACGTGCGCGGCGGCGATCGCCTCGGGGACGGTCGACATCCCGATCGCGTCCGCGCCGAGCAGCCTGAGCATCCTGACCTCGGCCGGCGTCTCGTACTGCGGCCCCAGGACCGCCGCGTAGATGCCCGTGACGACCGGGATCTTCAGCTCCCGGGCGATGCGGAGCGTCGTCTCGCGAAGCCCCGCATCGTAGACGCGCGACAGGTCGGGGAACCGCGGGCCCATCGCCTCCACGTTCTCCCCGCGGAGCGGGCTCCCCGCCAGCAGGTTGAGGTGGTCCGTCATCAGCATCAGGTCGCCCGGGCGGAACGACGGGTTCGTCGCCCCCGCCGCGTTCGTGAGGATGACGGTCTTCACACCGAGCTTCCACAGGACCCGCACGTTGTACGCGAGGTCCTCCTGCGTCCACCCCTCGTAGTGGTGCACGCGCCCCTGGCACAGGGCCACCGGGATCCCCTCGAGCGTCCCGAGGGCGAGCTTCCCGGCGTGCCCCGCCACGCGGCCGACGGGGAAGTGGGGGATGTCCTTGTACGGCAGGAGCGTTGGGTCCTTCACTGCATCGACGAGCCCCCCGAGCCCCGATCCGAGCACGGCGCCGACCTTCGGGACGAGCGGGGTCCTCGCGCGGACCGCGCGCACCGTCTCCTCCAGCCGGGTCAGGATGTCCATGTCACCTCGAGCCTCGGACGTAGGGGACTCCGTCGGCCGCCGGCGGCGTGGCGCGGCCGACGAAACCCGCGAGCGCCAGGAGCGTCACGACATACGGGAAGGCGAAGAAGAACCCCTTCGGGATCGACTGCACCCACTCCACATGGGAGTGCTGGAGTGTAAGCTGGAGCGCCTGGGCGGTCACGAAGAAGGCTGCGGCGGCGAGTGCGCCGAGGGGGCGCCACTTGCCGAAGACCACCGCCGCGAGGGCGATGAACCCCTGCCCGGCGGGCATGTGGTCCGTGAAGCGGCCCTCGAGCGCGAGCGGCAGGCACGCCCCGCCGATCCCCGCGAGCGCGCCGCTGCCCAGCACCGCGACATAGCGGAGGCCGTAGACGGAGATCCCGAGGCTCTCTGCCGCCCGCGGGTGCTCCCCTACGGCCCGCGTGCGGAGGCCCCACACGGTGCGGTAGAGGAGAAAGTGCATGACGAACGGCGCGACCAGGGCGAGCAGCGTGAAAAGGTTCTTCCCGAACAGGAGGGGCCCGAACTTCGCCGTCGACGCGAGGGCGTCCGTGGAGCCCTCCTTGTCGAGGACCGCCTTCATGAGGTAGCTCATGAGCCCCATCGCGATGAGGTTGAGGGCGATTCCCGTGACGACCTGGTCGGCGCGCCAGTGGATGGCGAGCCACGCGAGGACGAGGGCGAACGCGACGCCCGCCCCGGCCCCTGCCGCCGCGCCGAGCCACGGGTTGCCCGTCCGGAACGCCACCAGGAAGGCGAAGAACGCCCCCACGCGCATCATCCCCTCGAGCCCCAGGTTCACCACGCCGGCGCGCTCGGCGAGCACGCCCCCGAGCGCCGCGAAGAGGATCGGCGGGAGGTAGTCGAGAACCGAGGAGAGGAGGTCAAACACGTTCCTGGGCCTCCTCAGGGCCGATCCGCCTCGCGACGCGGACCATGGCCCAGCGGAAGAGGTAGTGCGCGGTGACGAAGAGGATGATGCACCCCTGGAGGAGGTCGGTGAAGCTCTTGTGGATCGCAACCGCGGGCAACTGGAGTGCGGTGGCCCCCGCGCGGACCAGCCCGATGAAGACGGCCGCGGCGACGACGCCGATGGGGTGGTTGGCTCCGAGGAGGGAAATGGCGATCCCGTCGAATCCGTATCCGCCGGCGGCGGCGCCCGCATACCGCTTCTCCGTGCCGAGGATGTACACGGCCCCGGCGAGGCCCGCGAGGGCGCCCGCGATGAACATCGCCATCACCGTCCGCCTGCCGACCGGGATTCCCGCGGAACGGGCCGCCTCGGGGCCGGAACCGACCGCGCGGAGCTCGTAGCCGAGACGCGTCCAATAGAGGAACACCCAGGCGAGGATCGCCATGCCCGCTGCGATCAGGATCCCCGCATTCACTCGATTGGGCGGGTCGAAAAGCCTCCAAAGCAGCGCGGAGGCCCCGACCTCCGGCGTGCCGGCCTCGTTCACCGAGGGCGCGCCCGACTCGCCCATGAGCGTCCGCACATTGAGCGGGCCGATGACGAGCCACTGCGTGACGAGGTAGTAGGCGATCCAGTTGAGCATGATGGTACCGATCACCTCGTGGACGCCTCGCCAGACCTTGAGCGCCCCCGCGAGGGCGCCGTAGAGCCCTGCGGCGGTCATCGCGAGGAGCATCACGGCGATCGGCTGCACGGCGGGAGGCAGGTGGAGCCGCCAGCCGAAGTAGGCGGCGGTGATGGCGCCGACGATGAACTGCCCCTCGGCCCCGATGTTGAACAGGCCCGCGCGGAGCGCGATGGCAACGGAGAGGCCGGTGAGGATCAGGAGCGCCGCCTTGTTTGCCGTTTCGCCGAAGCGGCGGTTCTTCGGGAGCGGATCGACGGAGACGGGCGCCCTGGTCTTCGGGTCGAAGTTCACGCCGAGGCCGCCCTCGGCGAGCTTCCGGTACGCCTCGTTCGCCCGATTCCAGCGTCCGCCTGTGAAACTCGCGGGCGTGGTGAGCGCGATGACGAGCCAGCACACGACGAGCGCGAGCGTGACCGCGACGATCGGAATCGTCGCGGTCTGGAACCCCTCGGCGAGCAGGATGCGGCGCAGCGTCCCCATGGCGGCGGCGAAGGTAGCAGAGCCGCCCGGATCCGGCAAGCGCTCCGCCGACTCCGTAGCTCGCGCCCGCGACGTGTACGATGAAGGCCGCTGCGGAGAGGACCGCGATCGCGGCGACGAAAGGCGGCGATCTGCTAGATCGCGATCTCCCCTTCCTCGCCGGTGCCGATCCGAAGGGCGCGGGAGGCGGGGATCACGTACACCTTGCCGTCCCCGCGATTGCCCGTGTGCGCGCTCTTCTGGATGACCTGCAGAACGGTGTCCTCCAGGGAGTCGGGGACGAACACCTCCACTCGGATGTGCGGCGCAGTTCCGAGAAGTTCCTCCTCCGTCGAGGGAGGGGCCGCCTGCGCACGTCCCCGCCCGAAGCCGCGGACTTCGGTGAACGTGGCCCCCGAGAGTCCCTTGACGCCGTGCAATGCCTGCACAACGTCGGGCGCCATGAATGGCTTGATGAACGCGATGACGAGTTTCATGGAGAGGACTCCTTACCATCGCACCTGCGAGGTCTCGCTCCCGGGCCGGTGCTCCCTCCTTGACGGCGAACTACCGGACGCCCGCCCCCACGGCCGCATCGATCGCCGCGCGCGCCTCGTGGAGCTCTCCGAGCGCGTCGAGGTACGCCGAGTTCGTCTCGATGTAGTCCTGCTGCGCCTTCAGGAGGAGGAGGGTGCTCACCTGCCCCGCGCTGAAGGCCTTCTCGTTCAGGTCGAGGTTCGACTTCACGAGCGGGATCAGGTCCTTCTCGTACAGGTCGACGATTTCTCGCGCAAGCCTCAGCCGCTCGTCCGCGGAGGCGACCTGCGCGATCACGTCCCTCTCGATCGAGGCGACCAGCGCGCGCGCCACGGCGGCTTCGGCGCCTGCCTGGGCAATCTCCCCCTGTTGACGGTTCCACAGGGGGAGGGGCACGGTGAGCGCGCCGCCGAAGAACTCGGCCACGTCGGCGACCTCGTCGTCGACGCTCCTTTCCCGCTCGTACTGGGCCGAGAGCATGACGTCCGGCGCCCGTTGGCTGCGTGCGAGGCCTACGGATCGCTCCGCGGACTCGACCGCCGCCCGGGCGGCCAGGACGTCGGGACGCGACTCGAGCGCCCGTACCGCGAGGTCGCCACCGGGACCCGGTTCCGCGGCCGCGATGTCGCCGACGAGCTTCACGTCCTCGCGCGGTGGCTCGCCGAGCAGGCGGCAGAGGGCGAACCGCTCCCGTCGCAGGGCCGTGCGCGCCTCCGTCCGGGCCTTGAGCGCCCGCTGGACCTCGATCTTCGACACGTTGGCCTCCAGGGCCGGCAGGTCCCCCGCCTTGACGCGCTTCTCGGAGATCTCCTCGAGCTTCCTGGCCAGCTCGAGCGCCTGGTCGACGAGGTCCGCCTTCCGTTCGAGGACGAGGACGCGATAGAAGGTCGAGACCAGCTCCTCCCGCGTGGTCCGCTCCACGTCGAGGACCTCCCAGCCGATCCTGCGCCCCTCCGCCTCGGCGACGGCGCGCCTGTGTCCCCGCTGACCGCCGGTCTCGAAGGTCTGTGCGAGCTCGGCCGCGAGGCCGGACTCGCCGTGGTCCCTGAAGGCGGCGTCGCTCGCGCCGCCCACCGACACCTCGGGATTGAACGGGTAGACGCCTGCCTGCGTGTGGAGCGCCTGCGCGATCCCGTGCCTCTCCCGCGCCGCCATGAGCGCTGGGTTCTTCCGCATCGCGACGGCCACCGCCTCGTCGAGCGTGAGGCCGTCCTCCCACGCGACCCTGGCGAGGCCAGCTTGCTGGTCGGTCTGCGGGAGGCTCACGGGCGGCGGCGGCGTGCGGAGCGGTGCCGGGGCGGAGGAACACCCCGCGATCGCGAGGAGGATGGCGGCGATCGCGGGGCGCCTCCAGCGGGTTCTCGAGTTCACATCAGATCTCCTTCGAATCGCCCGCGAACCAGGGGTAGCAGACGGGCACGACGAAGAGCGTCAGCAGCGTGGAGGTGAGGAGGCCTCCCGCGACGACGGTCGCGAGCGGCCGCTGGACCTCGGAGCCGATCCCGTGCGAAAGGAGGATGGGCACGAGGCCCAGCACGGCGACCGCGGCGGTCATGAGGACCGGGCGCATCCTCCGCAGTGCCCCCTGCATCGCCGCGTCGCGCGGCGTGGCACCGCGCTTCTGGAGGTCGACGATGTAGGAGACCAGGACGACCCCGTTCAGGACGGCGACGCCGAAGACCGCGATGAACCCGATCGACGAGGGGACGCTCAGGTAGAGCCCCGAGACGAGCAGGGAGATCACGCCTCCGATCAGCGCGAACGGGACGTTGAGCAGGATGAGGAGCGCCGGCCGCACCGACCCGAACGAAAGGACCAGCAGCACGAAGATGAGGAAGATCGACAGCGGCACGACGACGAGGAGCGTCCGCTGGGCGCGTTGCTGGTTCTCGAACTGGCCTCCCCACTCGATCCGGTACCCCGGAGGCAGGGTCGGCTCGATCTTCTTTTTCAGCAGTTGCTTCCCCTCCTCGACGAAGCCGCCGAGGTCCCTCCCGCGCACGTTGCACTGGACGCTGACGCGCCGGCGCGCCCGCTCGCGGCTGATGAGCGGCGGGCCTTCCTCGATCGCGACCGTCGCCACGCGCCCCAGGGGGACGTGGGCCCCCGAGGGGGTCTCGAGCACGAGCCGCTCGATCTGGTCCTTGTCCTGTCGGAACGGCGCGGCCAGCCGCAGGGCGAGGTCGAACCTCCGCTCGCCGTCCACGACCTGGCCGAGGACCTCGCCTCCAACGCCCGTGGAGACCGTGTCCATGACGTCCGAGACGTTCAGGCCCTGCTGCGCGAGCGCCTCCCGGTCGGCGCGTATGACAAGCTGCTGCTCGCCGCCGACCTGCTCCAGCGCGACGCCCTCGGCCCCGCGAATGCCGCGGATGGCTGCCTCGATCGCGGCGCCGCGGTCCGCCAGGATGTCGAGGTCGTCGCCGAAGAGCTTGATCGCGATCTCGGCCTTCACGCCCGAGAGCAGCTCGTCCACCCTCGTCGCGATCGGCTGGCTGAAGCTGAAGAGCAGGCCCGGGACCTCCGAGAGGTCTTTCTCCAGCGCCTCCTCGACCTCCCTGCGGCGGCCGGCCGCGCCGGGCCTCAGGCCGATGTAGATCTCGTTGTTCGAAACCGGCTCCGGGTCGCCCCCGATCTCGGCGCGGCCGATTCGCGAGAGGGCATAGGACACCTCCGGATGGCCCAGGATCCTTCTTTCGAGGTTGGCCGCGATGCGGACCGCCTCGTCGAGCGAGATGGACGGGCGCATGGTGACCCGGAGGCAGATGGTCCCCTCCTCGAGCTGCGGAACGAACTCGGTCCCGATGAAGGGGACGGTCGCGAGGGACCCTGCGAGGACGAGGACCGCGACGCCCAGGACCACGGCGCGGTGCCCGACGGCCCATCGAAGACAGGGCTCGTACACGCGATGTAGACCCGCGACGAGGAAGCTGTCCTTCTCCGTGAGGCGGCCCCGCAGGACTCCGAGCGAGAGCGCCGGCACGACGAATAGGGCGACGAGGAGCGATCCCAGCATCGCGAAGCTGATGGTGAACGCCATCGGGGAGAAGAGTTTCCCCTCGACCCCCTGGAGCGTGAAGAGCGGAAGGAACACGACGACGATGATCAGGACCGCGAAGAACACCGGGCGGGCGACCTCGCAGGCGGCCTCCGCCACGCAGTGGAGACGTTCCCCGGCGGGGGGGTGCTTCTCCGCGAGGCGCTGGAAGACGTTCTCGACCATCACGACCGACCCGTCGACCATCATGCCGATGGCGATCGCCAGACCGCCGAGCGACTGGAGATTCGCGGAGATCCCCTGGTACCGCATCATGATGAAGGCGAGCAGCATGGACAGGGGCACGGAGCAGATGACGACGAGGGCGCTCCGGACGTTCCATAGGAAGAGGAACAGGACCGCGAGGACCAGGACGCCGGCCTCCTGCAGGGCCGAGCGAACCGTCCCGACGGCCTTCTCGACGAGGTCGGCCTGGTCGTAGTACGGGCTGATCCGCATGCCCGTCGGCAGGTGGATCCCCTTCACCTTCTCCTTCACGCGGTCGATCACCTGCTTGGTGTTGGCGCCCATGAGCTGCAGGACGATCCCGCTGACGACCTCCCCCTTCGCGTCCTTCGTCACCGCGCCCTGGCGGATCTCCGCGCCGTATTCCACGGCCGCGACGTCCCGGACGAAGACCGGCGTGCCCCCCTCGTGCTTGACGATGACGTGCTCCAGGTCGAACAGCCCCGCGTCCCCGCCTCGCACGAACCCCACGCCGCGCACGACGAGCTGGTCGGCGCCGCGGTCCACGTACCAGCCGCCCGCGTTGCGGTTCGACTGGTGGAGCCGCTCGGCGACCTCGCCGAGCGTCAGGTCGTACTTCAGGAGCTTCTGCGGATCGACGTTGACCTGGTACTGCCGCACCTCGCCGCCGAAGGAGAGGACGTCCGCGACGCCCGGGACCGTTCGCAGCTCCGGCTTCACGATCCAGTCGTTCGCGGCGCGCAGGTCCTGCGCCGAGTAGCCTTCCCCCTCGACGATGTACTGGTAGATCTGCCCGAGGCCCGTCGTGATCGGCCCGATCTCGGGCTCCGCGAGGCCCGCGGGGATGCGCTCCTTCGCCACCTGCAGCCGTTCGAGGACCAGGTTCCGGGCGAAGTAGATGTCGACGCCCTCCTCGAACACGACCGTGATCACGGAAAGGCCGGTCTTCGAGAGGGAGCGGACCTCGGTCACTCGCGGGAGCCCGTTCATCACCGACTCGACCGGGTAGGTGACGAGCTTCTCGACCTCCCCCGCGGCGAGGCCGGGCGCCTCGGCGTTCACCTGGACCTGGATGTTGGTGACGTCCGGGAAGGCGTCGATCGGCAGCTCCAGCGCGGAGCGGACCCCGTAGCCGAGGAGGGAGAGCGTCAGAACGGCGACCAGGAATCGCTGTTTGAGCGAGAGCCTGACGAGGCCTTCGATCATGCTAGTCCCCCTCGAAGCTACCCTTGTCCAGCTCGCTCACGAGAAGGTAGCCGCCGGAGGCGACGACCTTCTCCCCCTCGCGGACTCCGTCCAGCAGCTCCACGCGGCCCTCGTGCCGAAGGCCGGTATGAACCTCCCTCCGCTCGAAGACGCCCGACGCGGTTTCGACGAACACGATCTCCTGCTTCCCCTGGACCTGGATCGCCGATTCGGGGACGGTCAAGACGTCCTTGCGCTCCGAGAGCGTCAGGCGCACCGTCGCGAACATGCCAGGCTTGAGCGCGCCTTCCTTGTTGTCGATGTCGACCTTCACCTTGAGCGTCCGCGTCTCCGCGTCCATGGTGTCTCTCACCACCGACATGACGCCGATGAACGGGTGGTCCGGGTGCGCCGCGACCAGCACCTCCGCGCGCTGTCCGACCGCGATGCGGGGGATGTCCCGCTCGTAGACGTCCGCCAGGAGCCAGACGTGTCCGAGGTCGGCGATGGTGAAGAGGTTCGACTCCGTGTCCACGTGCTCGCCCTGCACCACGTGCTTCTCGATCACCGTCCCGCCCACGGGGGCGCGGAGCGTCAGGCGCCCCAGCGGCGCCTTTCCCTCACGGAAGGACTGCACATCCCCGTCGGAGAGACCGAGGACCTCGAGCTGGTTCCGCGCGGCCTGGAGCTCCACCCTCGCCTGTGCGAGCTCGGCCTCGGCCCCGATGAACTCGCGGCCGCTGCCGATCTTCTGGTCGAAGAGGTCCTTCTCGCGCGCGTAGGTCTTCTCCCGCGCGTCGAGCGTGGCGATCGCCTTCAGGAAATCGACCTGCGCCCGTCCGAACTCGGTGCTGTCGATCGAGAGGAGGACGTCGCCCTTCGCGACCCGGGCGCCGAGGGTGGCCTTCGGGGAGACCTCGTAGACGATGCCGGGGAGGCGCGACCCGACGTGCGCGACCCGATCGGCGTCCATCTCCATGACGCCGGTGGTGGTGAGCTCCTCCGGGAGCGTCGCCCGGCTGCACGGGCAGACCTCGATTCCCGCCGCCGCCCGTTTCGATTCGGTCAACTCGATCCTGTCGGACGGCGGGGCGGCCTCGGTTGTGGGCTCCTCCGGCACCGGGGCGTCCTCGGGACGATTGCCGAATCGCGCCCAGAGGAGGACGGACGCGAGCAGGGCCAAGGGGCCGATCCACAGGAAGACTCTCATGGCACACTCCTTTCGAGAGTGGGGGCCAAGGTGCAGGGAATGGCCGGCAACGGCGTGGGGCGCGGGTGCGGGGCCGGAGCGCGGCCGGCAGAGAGACCGGGCGTGCGCCCGGCTACGCCAGCGGGGGGTGGAAGATGTCGGTGGGGAGAAGCAGGGCGTGCCTGCCCGAAGCGAGGGGATCCACGCTCAGACCGGGCGCCTCGGCGGACGGCCCCGCGTCGTCGGCGCTCAAGCCGGGGAGCTCCATCGATACCGAGCACGGACAGTGCTCGTCGTGGTGATGGCAGGGCGAGTCGGGGGAGTCGTGGCGATCGTCGCCGTCGCCGTGCTCATGCCGTTCTCCAGACGGGTGCGGGTGCTCGAGGGCCACGTCCTGGAGAGGCAGGTCGCTCGTCCGCGCGGCCAGGAGCGCCGCGATGCAGAGGCAGGCGAGAATCGTGATCGGTCGTATGGCGGACATGAACATGCGAGTGTAGTGAGAATCGGCCCCAAGACAAGCAGAACTTTAGACGCCCTCGGTTCCGGCGCCGAGCATGAGACGCCCCAGACGGTCCTCCGTGGCCTCGGCGCGAGGCAGGATCCCCGTGACGCGGCCGCCGTAGAGGACGAGGACGCGGTCCGACAGGGCGAGCACCTCGTCCAGGTCGAGCGAGACGAGCAGGACCGCCTTTCCCTGGGAGCGCTGCTCGAGCAACCGCTTCCAGACGAACTCGATCGCTCCCACGTCGAGGCCCCGGGTCGGCTGGACGGCGACAAGCAAACGTGGGTCGCTCGTCAGCTCGCGTGCGAGGATCACCTTCTGCTGGTTCCCTCCCGACAGGTCCTTCGCCGCGAGGTCGATACTCCGCGGCCGCACGTCGAAGGCCTCGACGGCCTCCCGGGCGTGTCCGCGCATCCCGGCGCGGCTGAGGAAGGGCCCCACGCAGAAGGGCCTCGATCGGTGCCTTCCGAGCGCGAGGTTCTCGGCGACCGTGAACGGCAGCACCAGGCCCCGCCGCTGGCGGTCCTCGGGGACGTGCCGCACGCCCAGCTTACGCATCCCGTGCGGCGTGGGGGAGGGGACCTCGCGCCCGCCGATGCGGACCACGCCGGACGTGCGCGGCCTGAGGCCCGTCAGCACCTCTGCCAGCTCCGTCTGGCCGTTGCCGTCGACGCCGGCGATGCCGAGGATCTCGCCCGCGCGGAGCGTGAACGAGACGTCGAGGAGCGCGGGGAGGCCCTTGTCGTTCCTCGCCGAGAGCCCCTGGACCTCGAGGAGCACCTCCTCGCGCGGGCTCCCCTCGTGCGGGGGGAGCGTGCCCACCTCGCGGCCCACCATGAGGCCCGCGAGGTCGTGCTCCGTCGTCTCCTTCGCGCGGAGCGTCGAGACGAGCTTGCCGGCGCGCATCACGGCGACGCGGTCGGCCACCTCCAGCACCTCGCGGAGTTTGTGGGAGATGAACACGACGCTCCGCCCCGCCGAGGCGAGCGACCGCACCACGCGGAAGAGGTCCTGCGCCTCCTGCGGCGTGAGGACCGCGGTCGGCTCGTCCAGGATCAGGACCTCCGCTCCGCGGTAGAGGGCCTTCACGATCTCGACCTTCTGCTGCTGGCCGACGGTGAGCCGTTCCACGCGCGCGTCGGGGTCCAGCGCGAAGCCGTACTCCTGGGCGACGCGGGCCACCTCGCGCGCCGCGGCGGTGCGATCGAAGAGGGGGCCGCCCCCCTCGTAGCCGAGCACGACGTTTTCCGCCACCGTGAGAGGGGGGATGAGCATGAAGTGCTGGTGGACCATCCCGACGCCCGCCAGGATGGCGTCCTGGGGCGTTCGGAAGCGGACCGGCCGGCCGCGGAGGAGGATCTCGCCCTCGTCGGGCTGGTAGAGCCCGTAGAGGATGTTCATCAGGGTGGACTTGCCCGCCCCGTTCTCGCCGACGATGGCGAGGACCTCGCCGGGCTCGACGGCGACCGACACGCCGTCGTTCGCGACGACGCCGGGGAATCGCTTCGTGATGCCGCGGGCCTCGAGGAGGGGCATCTACTTGTCCGGGGTGGAGGGGACCTGGATCTCGCCGGAGAGGACCTTCTTGCGCAGCTCTTCCACGGCCGCGATCACCTTGTCGCGGTCGGGCACGTTCTCGGGGAGCGGCGCGTACGCCAACGCGCCGTCCTTGAGCGCAAGCGTCGTGTGTCCGCCCTGGAATTTGCCGGAAACGAGGTGCTCGATGGAGCGATAGACCACCAGGTCGACGTGCTTCACCATCGACGTCAGCACCGTCCCCGGCGCCACGTGCGCCTGGTCGCTGTCGACGCCGATCGCCCAGACCTTCGCCTCCTTGGCCGCGTCGATGACGCCCAGTCCGCAGACGCCCGCCGCGTGGTAGATCACGTCGGCCCCTTTCGTGATCTGCTCCTTGCCCGCCTTCAGCCCGTCCGTCGAGTTGTCGAAGCTCCCCGTGTACGCCGCGAGGACCTCCGCCTTCGGGTTCGTCTGCCTCACCCCCGCGCGGTACCCCGCCTCGAACTTCTTGATGAGGTCCATCTCCATCCCGCCGACGAACCCCACCTTCCCCGTCTTCGTGACCAGCCCCGCGATCGCGCCGACGAGGAACGACCCCTCGTGCTCCAGGAACGTGTAGGTCTCCACGTTCGGCAGCGTGACCACCTGGCGGTTCTCGTCGAGGATCGGGCTGTCAATCAGCATGAACTTCACGTCGGGGTTCTCTCTCGCCGACTGCTCGATCGCGTTTTCGAGCATGAACCCGACGCCGATCACGAGCTGGCAGCCGCCGTCGATGAGCGTCTGGATGTTCGGGATGTAGTCCTCTTGCGCCCGCGAGACGAGGGGCACCGGCTCGATCCCCAGCGGCTTCACCGAGATCCCCAGCTCCGCGAAGTAGGGGGGGAGGCCCGCGGCGAGCTCGGCCTCGGGGAGCGGGGCGTACCCTGCCGTCCCCGTGTACTTCACGCCCCCGGCCCACATCTCCAGGCCACGAAGCGCGGAGTCATTGAACGACTGGTCGCCACGCCCTCCGACGTCCGTGACCAGGCCCACCTTGACCTGGGCGGCGAGCGGGAGGGCGAGGACGAGGGAGAGCAGGATCGCGCGAAGCATGGACGGTGCTCCTAAGTACCGGTCACTAAGTTTCACGGGATGCGGAAGTGCACGGTTGCTGGAGTCGCGCCCGTGAGGGCGCGGTGGATCACGCCCGTAAGGGCGTGATCTTGCGGTCGCACGCCCTTACGGGCGTGATCCACCGCGCGCTTACGCGCGCGACTCCAGGTCGAACCGATGGGCGTATCCCGGGAAACTTAGTGGACGCTACTTAGAACTTGAAGGGGTCGTCCCCGGCGGGCGGGGGCTCCTCGGGCGGTGGGCTGGCGAAGCCGCCCGCGTCCTCGGATGGCGGCGCGCCCTCGTTCGTCGGGGGAGGCGCGCCTTCCTCGACGGGCGTCACCTTCACCGGCGGCAGCTCGGGGGAGGACTCGACCCAGGCCCCGCGCCTGGCGTTCTTCATGATCTCGGCCTTCACCCGGGGGTCGATCTTGAGGAACTCCACGCCCATCCCCTGCGCGCCAGCCCACACCACCCGACCCATCACCAGGACCGAGCCCTGTCGCGAGGGGATGCGGAACTCCATCTGCAGGAGGGCGCCCTTCTCGTAGGCCGCCTGGCCCGGGACGAAGATCCCACCTCCGCTCACATTCGTCACGACCTTCTCGATCACCTGCTCCGACTCCGAGGGGAGGTCCATCTTCCGGAAGCGGAGCCTCGTCGTGATCGGGATCCGTCGGTACTCGCGCAGGTCATCGTAACTCTCTGCCATCGCTAGGCCGCCCTCCTCGCGGGGTGGACGGTCCTCAGGTTCTGCCGGATCACCGGGCGGAGCCTCTGGGTCGTGTCGGGCGCGAGCGGCGAGCGGGCCCGCGCAAAGGCGATCTGCGCGTCGAGGAGGACCACCAGGATGTCCTGCTTGTGCCTCCCGCGCGTGAAGACCTCGTGGCCGTCCCCGCCGCGCGCGAGGAAATTGTTCGTCGCGACGCTGTAGAGGCGGTCCGCCTGGATCGGCTGTCCGCCGACCTTCGCCGCGACGATCCGCTTCCCCGCCGGCGCCGTCGCGTCGAAGTCGACCGACAGGCCGCTCGTCTCCAGGAACATCCTCGGGGCGTCGAACATGTGGTCGACCAACTCGAGGATCTCGGCGCCCGACAGCTCCAGGACGACGATTGTGTTGCCGAAGGGGGAGAGCTGGTACATCTCGCGCAGCCTCGCCGTCCCCGCCGCGAGGTCGGCCCGGATCCCCGTCCGGTTGTGGAGGGCGATGTCGGCGCCCGCGGCCTCGCGCATCGCGTCGCAGACGAAGTTCCCGAGCGCGCTCGACCCCTCGCCCTCCCGCGTCAGCGGCGCGGAGACCTCGCAGACCGGCTCCGACATCACCTTCTCGATCTCCGGCGCGTACCGCGCCAGGATCGCCTCGGCCTCCGCGTCCTTCCCCTCCGCGTCGCGGGGGATGAGGTTTGCCGCCGCGGTGCGGATCAGGCGGTGCGTCCTGGCGTCGAACTCCAGGACCGCGCGGGTGATCGCCGTGCCGCCGCCGGAGTTCTGGCAGACGAGCACGCCGGTGGAGGGCTCGCGCCACCCCTCGGGGACCGCCGTGTGCGAGTGCCCGCCGAAGATTACGGGGATGTCGGGGAACTTCGAGGCGAGCGCCTGGTCCACGTCGTGGCCGCAGTGCGTGAGGGCGAAAACGACCTCCGCGCCGGCAGCGCGTGCCTCGGCGGCCGCGGCGGGGAGGGCCTCCCCCTCGGGGCGTACGACGAGGCCCGCCGTGTTCTTCTCCAGGCAGACCTGCTTGAGGCCGCTCGTGAGCAGCCCCACGATGCCGATCTGCACGCCGTGGACCTCGAGAACGAGGAAGGGACGCACGTAGTCGGGGCGTTTGCCCGTCGCCTCCTCGTAGAGGTTGGCGCAGAGGAACGGGCTTGCGGATTTCGCGGCGAGGGCGCGGAGGTTCTCCTGCCCCTGGTCGAACTCGTGGTTGCCTACCTCGATCGCGTCGTAGCGGAGGGTGTTCATCACCTCGAGCGGCAGGACGCCGTGCGTGAGGTCCCCCTCGGGCGTCCCCTGGAAGAAGTCCCCCGCGTCGAGGAGGAGGAAGCCGTCGCCGGCGCGCTCCGCCTCGGCCCGCTCGCGACGGATCCGCGCGGCGATCGCCGGGAAGCCGCCGACGACCTCTCCCAGCCCGTTCTTTCTCGGGAGGAGCTGGCCATGCAGGTCGTTCGTGTGGATCACGACGACGCGGATCGGCCTCGGCGCGGGCGGCGTGGATCGGCACCCGACGGCGAACAGGACCGTGAGGACGAGAAGGGGGACGACGCGCCTGAGCAGGGGACCCTCCGCGCTACTTCTTTACCGTGATGTTCTCATCGGCCCAGATGCGGTCGAACTCGGCAAGGTACTGACGCGCGATCGCGGGGTCGCGGAGGATGAGGAGGTTCTCGTAGTTCTTCTCGTCGGCGAGGACGGTCCAGTTGAAGCTCCCGGTCGCTACGACCTCGCCGTCGATCACGCAGAACTTGTGGTGGAACTTCTCGCGCTCCGCGCCGTAGCCGGGGAGGCGGACGTACTTCAGCTCGATCCCGTCCCCCTTCAGGTCCTCGGCCTGCGAGTACTTCCCCTTGGTCTGATCCTCGTCCATGAGGACCCGCACCTTGACCTTCTTCGACACCTTGTTGACGAGCTTCCCCAGCTCGGGGGAGGTGAACTGGTAGACGGCGATGACGACCTCGCGCTTTGCCGATTCCAGCAGCTCCTCGAGGGCCTGATGGATGCGGCGGTCCTCGCCGGTGGGGGCGAAGTAGGCGACCGCGTTCGGCGCCTGGGCGGTCTCCGCGCGCGAGAAGCAGACGACGACGATCGCCGCGGCCAGCGCGGTGACGGAGTACGTCGCGAGGCGGGCGGTCTTCTCCACGGGGACCTCCTTCAGGGGGCTAGCGCCGGACGAACAGGCCTCCGGTCATCTCCGCGAGGTCCTCCATGAACTTCGGGCTCGTCCCCTTCTTTCCCGTGAGGACGCAGTGAATCTGCACCTTGCGGAACTCGTTCTCCTTGCCCAGGAACTCGACGAAGTTGTCCTGGTCGACGTACTGGCCGTAGGTCGGCTTGCCGTCGGCGACCAGGAACACCGTGTCGACCTCCTCGTCGGCGAATGACTCGAGGATGGCGTCGTAGTAGTCTCCGCGGCCGCGCTTGATGTCCTCGAGGCGCTTCCAGGCGTCGCGAACGTGCTTGATCGCCTGGATCTTGTTCCCCTCGGTCGCCGGGACGAGCCTGGGGCTGATGGTGCGGAGCTTCATCTTCAGCGCCTCGGTGCTCGCCATGATGACGGTGAACTTCACCTCGGGGGCGAGCTTCTTGATCGTCGCCTCGAGCTCGTTGAGGGCGATGTCGATCTTCGCCATCCCGTCGGTGTCCTGCGGCCCCTCGTTCACCTGGTCCTTCGGGTCCTCGACGGTCTTCATCGAGCCCGAGAAATCGATGATGAAGACCATTCGGTCGGACAGGAGGGGGATGTTGAAGAAGCTCGCCACCGTGCCGGGGTTGTCCGCGGCCGCGTCGGTCTTCTTCCCCTTCTTCCGCTCGGGCATCTCGAAGGCCTCCCTGCCGGCGTCCCACCACGCCTTCCAGTCGCCGGGGGCGAAGCCGATCTGCTTGCCCGTCAGCTCGCGCAGGGCCATCACTTCGTCGAAGCGGAGACGCCCCTTCTCGCGCTGGAGGCGGTCGACGAGGATGTCGATGGCCTCCTTGCACCAGGTGTTGATGAGGGCCATCACGGTGGCGGCGCGGACGGACCAGTCGGGGTCCTCCATCAGCTCCTTGCCGACCGGAAGGGCCGACGGCGGGTCGATCTTCGAGAGCGTCTCGATCGCGGCGATCTTCGCCTCCCTCGACTTGAGCTTCGTCTTGTCCTGGAGGAGGGGGAGGGCCTTCTGCGGGTCGATCGCGCCGAGCGCGCGCAGGGAGGCTGCGATGACGAGCGGGGAGCTGTCGATCAGGCGCTTCGCGATCGCGTCGAAGCTCGTCGTGTCCTTGAGGCGCCCGAGCGCCTGGGCGACCGCGGCCCGGGCCTTCGCGTCGCCGTCGCCGAGCCGCCCCGCGAGCTTCTCGCAGACCGACGGGTCGCCGATGACGCCGATCGCCTCCGCGGCGTTCGCGCGCACGAGCGGGCTTCCGTCCATGAGGGCCTGCATGAGGGCGGGGAGGGTGTCCTTGCTCTTGAGGCGGCGGAGGGCCCACGCGGCGTTGGCCTTGCCCAGCGGGTCCTTGAGCCTGAGGAGGAGGACATTCGCGAGGTACTGGATCGCCTCGGCGTCCTTGAGGCTCCCCAGCTCCATGACGGCGGCCTCGCGGACGGGCGGGTCGGCGGGGTCGGACAGGACCTCGGCAAGGGCCTCCACGGCCTCCTTGGTGCCGACCTTGCCGATCGCCTTCACGGCGTCGCAGCGGTCCCAGTAGTTTCCGTACCCCCGGTCCTTGAGGATGGCGGCGTTCTTCTTGATCGTCTCGTCCTCGGCGAGGGCCACGGCGAACACCAAGCTGAAGAGGACGAGCGCGCTATAGCGACGAAGCATCGAGAGGCCTCCGGCAAGGGACCGACAGCGATTCTATGGGTCCCCGCTGGCCGCCGCAAGCGATTCCCGGAACCGGAAGGGGCAGTCGTTCACCGCAGAGGCGCGGAGGACGCAGAGACGCGCAGAGGCGAGATCAGCGTAGCCCGTGCCGCTCGCGTCTGGACTGGCCAGCCTCCACCGATGACATCTCTGCGAGTCTCTGCGTCCTCTGCGACTCTGCGGTGAACGATTGCCGCGGCTGCGGCGCGCGGATAGACTCCGCGGCGTTGTCATGCCCACGAGCCACGCCTTCTACGTCCTGGGCACCCGGGCCTGCGCCCTCCTCGCCGTCGTCGCCTTTCTGAGGCTCGGGCGGTCGCCAAACGCCTCCGTCCTCGCCTGGACCGCCGCGGCGTGGGCGGCAACGGCGCTCTTCCGCGTCCCGCGCAGACGCCTGATCGCCGAGCTCGCCCTGGGTTTCGGCCTGGGGGTCGGGCTCCTCATCAGCCTGCCGATGGTGCGCGTCGGCTCGGACGACCTCTTCCTGGCCGTCGGTGTGCTCGCGCTGTGCATCCCGGTCGTCCTCGCGCCCCAGGGACGCAGCGTGCTCCCGATGAACGGCCTCGACCGCTACTTCGTCTGCCAGGACTACGAGGCGATGCGGGTGAACAGCCACCACTTCGTAGACGTCAGCGAGCAGCCCTCGCGGGAGGCGCTCCACAGCGCCGTGGAGGCGCTCCTCGCGGAGATGCCGATCGCGCGGTCGTTCGTCCACGAGACGGTCCTTGGGATGGAGAGGTTCGTCGCCGGCGGCGCGTGGGTGGAGGCAGGCGAGCTCGTGCAGTGGCTGGCGAAGGCGATCGAGGCGGACTACGAGGTCCTCGACGCCCCGATCGACCTTCTGCGTTGCCCACCGTGGAGGGTCCTCGTGGCGCCGCGCCGGGAAGGCGGCTGGCGGATCGTCCTCACGATCCACCACAGCGCGGCCGACGGGACCGGCGGGATGCTGTGGCTCTCGAGGCTGCTCCAGAGATACGAGGAGGCAAGGACGGGGCGGGAGCCCGCGCCCCTCCCGGCCGATCCGCCCGCCCGGCGCTTCCGCGAGCTGTTCCGCCCCCAGGGGTCTGCCTGGCTCCTGCGGATGATCCGCCGCCACGTGCGCCCGATGGACAAGGTCGGCGTGCGGAATGCCTCGCTGCTCGACGACGAGGCCCCGCGCCTCTCGGAGTCGGCCCACGCGCTGTGCGACGTCCCCGACGCGGAGTGGGTCCGCCTGAAGACGCGCGCGGAGGAGCTGGGCGTCTCGCGCAACGACCTCCTCGTGACAGCCTCGCTTCGAGCGGCGGACGGGTGGCGCCGGGCGCGACAGAGGCCGGACCAGCGCTTCCGCATCCTGCTTCCGACCGATCTGAGGCCCACGCTGGGCCTCTCGCCCTCCTTCCAGAACTTCGTCGGCGTCGTGCGGAGCGACTTCTCCGTCGAGGCGGTCCGCGCGGAGGGCCTCCCGCGGCTCGTCTCGGGGCGTGTGAAGCTCGGCCGCACGCTCGAGGAGGCGATCGAGACGCCCGTGAACCTCGGCTTCCTGAGCGCGGTCCTGCCGCCCGGGCTCTTCCGACTCCTGCTGCGGAATTTCGACAACGACCCGCGGTCCTTCTTCTTCTCCTACCTGTTCAGCCAGGTCCGGATCCCGCCCGACCTGCCGAGGCCCCCGGGCACCGAGCGCGTCTGGGTGCGAGGCTCGCTCCCGCGGCAGCCGGGCTTCGGCCTCGTGGTCTGCCCCGACGGGGAGCGGGTGACGCTCGCGTTCGAGTATCTGCAGGCGTATGTTTCGGACGCCTCGGTCGCCGACTACCGGGACCGCTTCCTGGCGGAGATTGCGAAGGTCTGACGATGAAACCCGATCGCCTGACGATCCCCGGCTTCGACGAGGTCTGGCGCCTCGACTGCGCCGGCGCGGTGGCCTTCGTCTCGCTCCACGCGGTGCTCCAGGGCCGCGCGTTCGGCGGCGTGCGGATCCGCGAGTACTCCTCCGAGAACGACGCCCTCGCTGACGCGCTGGCACTCTCGCGGGCCATGTCGCGCAAGGTGGCGCTGGCGGGAATCGCAGGCGGGGGAGGGAAGTCGGTCCTCGTGGCCCCGCGAGGCGATCGCGCGAAGGCGGTGCGCGCGCTCGGCGAGTTCGTGGAGTCGCTCGCCGGTCGCTACTTCTGCGGCCCCGACTACGGCTTCACCGAGGCGGACGGCGCGGTCATGAAGGGCGCCACGCGCTTCATCGCGCAGGAGGACCTATCGGACGCGACGGCGCGGGGCGTGGAGACCGCGATGCGTGCCGCCTGCGACCCGCGCGTGGTCGTCGTGCAGGGGCTGGGCGCGGTGGGGAGGCCGCTCGCGGAGCGCCTCCGCGCCTCGGGCGTCCGCGTGATTGCGAGCGACGTGCGTCCCTTCGAGGGGTTCGGGCGTGTGACGCCCGAGGCCGTCTATGACGTCCCATGCGACGTCTTCGCCCCGTGCGCCATCGGCGGCGTGCTCGATGCGAGCACGATCCCGCGCCTCCGCTGCAGCGTGGTCTGCGGGGCGGCGAACAATCCGCTCGCCTCGGAGGACGACGCGGAGCGGCTGCGGCTCCGCGGCATCACCTACGTCCCCGACTTCATCGCCAACGTGGGCGCGACGATCCAGGGGGCCTCCACGGCCGTGGGGGAGGCGCACCTCATCGGGGAGCGCCTCGCCGCCATCGGTCCCCTCGTCCGCGACGTCCTCGCCCGCGCCGTCCACGAGGGACGCTCCCCTCACCCTGTCGCGGTCTCCCTCGCCGACGAGCGGATCGCGAGGCTTCGCAGGGACCCAGCGAGCCCGTAAGTGGCGACTACATCGCCTCGAGGACGAGGGCGATCCCCTGTCCTCCGCCGATGCACATGGTGACGAGCCCGTACCTCTTCTTCGTGCGACGCAGGGCGTAGGCGCACGTCAGCGCCAGGATCGCCCCGGACGCCCCGAGCGGGTGGCCGAGCGCGATCGCCCCGCCGAGCGGGTTCACCTTCTCCGGGTCGATCCCCTGCTTCTCGAAGTCGCGGATGCACGCGAGCGCCTGGGGGGCGAACGCCTCGTTCAGCTCGACGTGGTCCAGCTTTCCACCGTCGATCCCGGCCCTCTGCAGGGCCTGCTGCGTCGCAGGGACCGGCCCCCATCCCATGATCTGCGGGTCGCAGGCCGCCACGCCCACGCCAGCAATGCGCGCGAGGGGCCTGCAGCCGTGCTTCTCCGCGTCAGACTCCCTGCCGATGATCATCGCCGCGGCGCCGTCCACGACGGCGCTCGCGTTCCCGGCGGTGATGATGCCGTTCGGTTCGAACGCGGGGGCCAGGCGGGCCATGCCGGCGAGCGTGACCTCCTCCATGATGTGCGTGTCGTGCCGGACGGCGACCGGCGCCGCCGCGCCGTCCTCGGCCACCATCACCGGCTCGATCTCCTCGGTGAAGGCGCCCGCGTCGCGGGCCTGCTTCGCGTTGCGGTGGGGGCGGGACCCCGCCCGGGCCG
>Ga0080064_1002525_pt1 | contig 30642 bp, 31 predicted proteins | sample Subgrocontami54m_FD_69260 | JGI IMG/M metagenome (GOLD analysis project Ga0080064, IMG submission 69260) | Subsurface groundwater microbial communities from S. Glens Falls, New York, USA - GMW46 contaminated, 5.4 m (SPADES assembly) (version 2) ...
GCAAAGCTCTGCGGCCATTGGGGCGGCTCTCGTAACATCGATCTTGCGGTGGTGGCCGAGTATATGCACGCTGCCACGCTCATCCATGATGATATCATCGATCGTGCCGACAAGCGCCGCGGACTCCCGTCGGCGAATAATGCCTGGGGTCCTCAGATCTCCGTGCTGGCAGGCGATTTCCTGTATGCCAGATCGCTTCAGATGCTGGTAGCGGATGGCGACTTGGCCGTCATGCGGGCCTTTGCTGACGCGACGGTCAAGATGATTGAGGGTGAGGTACGCGAGGTTCAGATGGCCGGAAACCTCGACCTCACCTATAACGAATATCTAAACATCATTATGTTAAAGACCGCTGCCCTGATCTCAGTCGCTTGCAGGACTGGTGCCCTAATCGCCGGCAGGCAAACGGAGGAGGTGGCTGCGTTGACCGAGTTCGGCCTGAATCTGGGGATCGGGTTCCAGTTGGTCGATGACGCGCTGGACTTTGTCGCCGAGGAGTACCGGCTGGGTAAGCCTGTGGGGAACGATTTTAAGGAGGGGAAGATGACTTTTCCGGTACTCCATGTGATGCGGACAGGCTCGGAGACCGATCAGGGCAGGATCAGAGAGTTGGCCGCGCAGGAGACCATCGGAGAGTCTGATATGGCAGAGGTGAAGGCGATAGTGGAGCGGCATGGCGCCGTTGCGGCCACGATGGAGCTCGTTCGTACCTACCTCAAGAAAGCCAAGGCATCCCTCGGTAGCTTTCCGGATTCGGCTGCCAAGCGTTCGCTTGTCCTGATGGTCGATTTTATCGGAGATCGAGACTGGTGATCGCTGGCTTACTTCCCATGAGGGTGCTCTTGCCGCGCCGCCTCCCTTCCGAGCTGCTCGACGGCTTGCCGTCAGCGTTCTTGCTGAGCGCTGACGGCTGAATTCTTATTCTCAATGGCGACCAACCTGCAACAGATTCGCAACTTCTCCATCATTGCGCATATCGATCATGGAAAATCAACCCTGGCCGATCGGATCCTGGAGGCCACCGGGGCGCTGCAGCCACGTGAGATGGAGGCCCAGGTCCTGGATCACATGGATCTTGAGCGGGAACGGGGTATTACCATCAAGGCGAAGGCTGTTCGCCTCCACTACAAGCGGCAGGGCGGGCAAGAGTATATTCTGAACCTAATCGACACACCGGGCCATGTGGACTTTAGCTACGAGGTCTCGCGAAGCCTCTCCGCGTGCGAGGGCGCGCTGCTCGTAATCGATGCCGTCCAAGGGGTGGAGGCGCAGACGCTCGCCAATGTTCATCTCGCCATGGAGCATGACCTGGCCATCATCCCGGTTATTAACAAGATTGACCTGCCGAATGCCGACATTGCACGGGTGAAGATGCAGATAGAGGAGACCCTGGCCATCGATGCCTCTGAGGCGATCCTGTGCAGCGCCAAACAAGGGATCGGCACTGAAGAGGTGATCGAGGCAGTCATCAAGCGGATTCCGCCCCCCAAAGGGTCTCCGGACGCTCCCCTGAAAGCGCTGATCTTTGACTCTTCATTCGATCCGTACCAAGGCGTGGTCATGTATGTCCGGCTGTACGATGGACAGGTGCGCCACGGGACGCGGATACTCCTGATGTCCACCGGTGCTGCGTTCGAGGTGTTACAGGTCGGCGTCTTCACCCCTCAGATGCGCCCAGCAGATCTCCTGTCAGCCGGAGAGGTCGGGTACATCATTGCCGGGATCAGGGATGTGCGTCATACCAGAGTAGGGGATACCATTACTGCCGAAGACCGACCTGCAACCAGGCCCCTGCCTGGCTTCAAAGAGGTCCGGCCTATGGTGTTTGCCGGTCTGTACCCGACCGAGAGCGAACAGTACCAGGAGATGAAAGAGGCGTTGGAGAAGCTCCGCCTCAACGATTTTTCCTTTAGCTTTGAGCCGGAGACCTCGCTCGCCCTCGGTTTTGGCTTCCGGTGTGGTTTCCTTGGCTTGCTCCACATGGAGATCATCCAGGAGCGGCTGGAGCGCGAGTTCGACCTGACGCTGATTACTACCGCTCCGACGGTGGTATACCGAGTAGTCAAGAGAGACGGATCCGTCGTTGAGGTGGACAACCCCAGTGACCTTCCTCTCACGCAGCAGATCGAACGGGTTGAGGAGCCGTACATCAAGGCCTCCATCATGGCGCCGGGTGAGTATATTGGGCCAATCTTTGGGCTTTGTCAGGAGAAGCGTGGGATTCAGCGCGGCGTAGAGTACATGGAAGGCGGTCGAATCCTCATTACCTACGACCTCCCGCTCAACGAGATCGTCATGGATTTCTACGACCGGCTGAAGTCTGCAACTCGTGGCTACGCCTCCCTGGACTATGAATTTCTCGATTATCGGGAGGGCCAGCTAGCAAAGCTGGACATCCTGGTTAACGATGAGCCGGTTGACGCACTTTCCTGCATCGTCCCGAAGGAGCAGGCATATCTGAGGGGCCGGATGCTGGTGGAGCGGATGCGAGAGCTAATCCCCAGGCAGCTCTTCGAGGTGGTGATTCAGGCCGCTCTTGGCGGCAAGGTCATCGCGCGGGAGAGCGTGCGCCCCTTGCGGAAAAACGTGACAGCCAAATGCTACGGCGGGGACATCACCCGCAAGCGAAAGCTGCTTGAGCGCCAGAAGGAGGGGAAGCGCAGGATGAAGCAGGTAGGCAGGGTCGAGATCCCACAGGAGGCCTTCATGGCGGTGCTGAAGGTGAAAAGCCCATGACGCGGCAGATGATGGATGAGACGATAAAGAAGGACCAGGAGCGGGATTCGCAGCCAAGCGCGAAGTCGGAGAAGTCAGTCATCCGCCAGTACGCCGAGGCCGTCATCATTGCTATTATTTTGGCGCTGGTGATCAGGAGCTTTGTAATCCAGGCCTTCAAAATCCCCTCTGGGTCGATGCTCCAGACGCTGCAGATCGGCGATCATATCCTGGTCAATAAGTTCCTGTATTGGTTTACCGATCCGCAGCATGGTGACATTATCGTGTTCAAGTTTCCCCAGGATGAGGGAAGGGACTTTATTAAGCGAGTTGTCGCCCTGCCTGGTGAGAAGGTGGAGATTCGAGGAAAACAGGTCTACATCAACGACAAGTCTCCTGCTGAGCCGTACACGGTTCACCTGGATCCCGCCATCATTGGGAATCCGGGTTCGCCTCGGGACAATTTCGGCCCGGTCGTGGTTGCGCCGGGTCAACTCTTCATGATGGGCGACAACCGGGACTACAGCATGGATAGCAGGTTCTGGGGCTTTCTCGACATGAAGAAGATCAAGGGGAAAGCCTTCATTATCTACTGGTCGTGGGATCACGAGCGCTTCAGGCCCCGCTGGGAGCGAATCGGGATGTTGGTCCGATGAAGGCAGTTTCGAGTTTGGAGTTTCGAGCTTTGAGCTCGGGCTCTTCCCTTGACCCGAAACCCGAAACTCGAAACCCGGAACCTATTGGTTTATACATCCATATCCCCTATTGCCTGTCACGCTGTCATTACTGTGATTTTAACACCTATCGCTTGGATGCCGCTCACGTACAGCAGTATCTGGATGGGCTGGCGCAAGAGATTACACTCCGCACCTCCGCTATGGCGATCCGAGACCGGCGGGTCTGCTCCGTCTTCTTCGGCGGTGGGACGCCCTCAATACTCCAGGCGTCGCAACTTATCGGCATCCTCGATCACTGCCGAGCCGCCTTCACCTTCGAGGACGGCGCAGAGATCAGCATCGAGGCCAACCCAGGGACGGTGGACCTTCCGAAGCTTCGTGCGCTGTGGGAGGGCGGGGTGACCCGTCTGAGTGTAGGGGTTCAAGCTATTCAGGACCGACTCCTCCAGCGGATCGGTCGCGCCCATGCTGCCTGCGAGGCTGAACGGGCTTTTTGGCTGATGCGTGAGGCTGGCTTCAGCAACATCAACTTGGACTTGATGTTCGGCCTGCCAGGTCAGAGCACGGGTGACTGGTCGGAGACCCTTGACTGGGCCATCAGTGTGGGTCCTGAACATGTCTCTCCCTATGGGCTGATCCTCGAAGAGGGGACACTTCTCCACCAGGAGCATCGCCAAGGGGAGATTGGGCTACCCGACGAAGAGACGGAGGCAGTGATGTACCGGATGGCCGTAGACCGGCTGCTTGACGCCGGCTTTGAGCATTACGAAATCTCAAACTTTGCGCGTCCCGGCTTCCGTTGTCGCCACAATCTGGTTTACTGGCACCATCAGGAGTACCTCGGCATTGGGGCGGGGGCTCACTCATTCCTTGCTGGGCGTCGGTTTTATAACGAGTTACTGCCTGTAAGCTACGTGTGCGCCATTGCCGAGCGTGGGACAGCCGTGGCCGGCGGCGAAGAGCTTTCCGCCGAGATGCTGCGATCCGAGCGTCTGATGCTGGGGCTTCGGCTCCGGGCCGGACTAGACGTGCAGGCATTCAAGGATGTGCTTGGCGTTGAAGATCTCTCTGCATCTGATCGAGCTACCCGTCTCTTGGATGATGGGTTTCTTTGCGTGAAGGAGGGGCGGGTGCAGATCACAGAGCGGGGGCTCCTCGTGGCCAATGAACTGATTGTCCAGCTCCTCTGATTCTATAGCATGTTTTCTAGCTTGCGACCGACGGCAAATCCGCTTGACATTAGTGGCTATTTGTCTTTAGTATTTTTTAGAAACTTGGCACTCTCCTCAGGGGAGTGCCAAGCGTTGAAAGAAGGGTAAGGAAAGGGGGTCGAGGGACTGATGCGGGCGCATGAACTTACCGCAAGGGAGTGTCAGGTCCTGAAGGTGATTATCCATGACTATATCACCTCCGGGGAGCCTGTAGGATCCCGAAGTATCGCCAGACGCCATCTGGGCCACCTCAGCCCTGCCACCATCCGCAATGTTATGGCGGATCTGGAGGAGGTAGGCTATCTCTCTCAACCGCACGCTTCAGCCGGTAGGATCCCAACCGATTCCGGGTACCGCTTCTACGTTGATAGCCTCATGCAGTGCCCTAAATTGTCGAGGGTGGAGGAAAGTCGAATCGAGCAAGGGATCCGTCCGAGCCGTGGTCAGGCCGAGGAATTGGTGCAGGGCGTCAGCCGAATCCTCTCCGATCTATCACGATACGCTTCCGTAGTTCTTGCGCCAAAGTTTGCTCAGAACACCTGGCGACGCATTAACTTTGTCCACCTCAATCGGGAGCGGATCCTGGTAGTCCTCATGGCGGATTCCGGGCTTGTACAGCAGAAGGTGATTGCTATCGATGAGCTGATCGAGCAGCCAGAGCTGGATCGGATCTCTAACTACCTGAACAGTGTGTTGGGCGGGGTTACCCTTCACGAGGTGAGGAAGAGGATCATTGCCCAGATGGCCGAGGAGCGGGATGAGTTCAATCGCCTGATGCAGCGCGCCCTGGAGCTCAGCAACAAGACGCTGGAGGGTGAGGAAGAGCACGTCTATATTGGAGGGGCGGCTAACATCGCTCATCAGCCGGAGTTTGCCGACGTAAAAAAGATGAAGAACATCTTCGCGGCCTTCGAGGAAAAATCAAAGCTGGTGAAGATTCTTGATTACTGCCTGACCCAGGAGGGGTTAAGGATTATCATCGGCCACGAGAGTGAGGTCAGAGAGATGCGCGAGCTCAGTCTGATTGCCTCGCCGTACAAGAGTGGGGATCGTGTCGTTGGCGTACTCGGAATCGTGGGACCGAAACGGATCGCCTATGACCGCATGGTGGCCCTCGTCGATTGTACTGCCAGGCTCGTCAGTAAGCTCCTGACAGAGGCCGATGTGTAGCCTGTTCTCAAGAGCGATGGTGCGCTGTGGAGCCTGACGGACTGATCCGCTGGATCTACCGATGAACGAAAGGGAACCGATCAGATAATGGATCAAGAAAGCGAAGAAGCCAAAGCACCGACAAGCGATAACGCCCAGGAGAGCCCTGTCGCCCCCACGACCGAGTTAGAGTTAACGATCAGCAAGCTGCAGGCCGGCCTCAAGGAAAGGACTGCGGAGACAGAGTCGCTCAACGACCGCCTCCTTCGCCTGCACGCGGAGTTTGAGAACTACAAGAAGCGAGCGGCCCGCGAGCGGAGCGAGTTCGTGAGGTTCGCGAACGAAGGACTACTTTTAGAGCTGCTGCCTGTCGTGGACAGTCTGGAGCATGCTACCGCTACGACCAGGTCGGGGATAGACGCTCAAGGCGTCGCCGAGGGCCTCGATGTCATTCGTCGGCTTTTTCAGGCAACATTGGAGAAGGCAGCGGTGAAGTCCATCGAGGCGTTGGGGCATGAGTTCGATCCGAACTTCCATCAGGCTGTGGCTCAGGTAGAGTCGACTGATGGCCGGGACAACATCGTGGTCGAGGAGGTCCGAAAGGGGTACCTCTTGGAAGGACGTTTGCTGCGGCCGGCGATGGTGAAGGTATCGAAGGGAGCAGTTCCGAGTTTCGAATGTCGATGAGGATGAACCCGAAACCCGAAACGTGTGAGCCATGAGCAAGCGCGACTACTACCAGGTGCTTGGGGTGGATCAGCAAGCCCCTCCAGAGGAGATTAAACGAGCCTACCGTCGGCTGGCCCATAAGTATCACCCGGACAAGAACTCTGGCGATAAGGCATCGGAGGAGCAGTTCAAAGAGGCTACGGAGGCCTATGAGATCCTGAGCAATCCCGAGAAGCGAGCGGCCTATGACCGGTTCGGGGTTGCCGGCGAAGGGGCTGGCTTCGGGGGCTTTGGCGATGCCAGGGCTGGGTCTGTATTCGAGGATCTCCTTGAGGGGTTCTTTGGAGGGTCCGCTCGACGGGCTGCTTCCCGAGGCGCCGATCTTCGCTATAACCTTGAGATCAGCCTTGAGGAAGCGGTCATCGGGACGGAGAAAGAGATCACCATCCCCCGCTTGGAGCCCTGCGGCACCTGCAAGGGGAGCGGCGCGAAGCCTGGGACGTCCCCAACCGCCTGTCGTTCCTGCCGCGGTAGCGGCCAGGTCCGGTACTCGCAAGGCTTTCTCACGATCAGTCAGACCTGCTCGGCCTGCCGAGGTGAGGGGCGTGTCATCGAACATCGATGCCGGGACTGTCGAGGCACGGGGCGGTCACGGTCCGATCGGTCCCTTACGGTGAAGATTCCTGCGGGTGTGGACACGGGGATGCGCTTGAAGCTTCAAGGCGAGGGCGAGGCCGGTCCCCAGTGGGGGGATCGAGGCGATCTGTATGTCGTCATTACCGTGAAGGAACACCCGCTCTTCTCACGGCACGGCGACGACCTCTCCTGTGAGGTCCCCGTCAGCTTTGTTCAGGTAGCCTTGGGGGCCGAGTTAGAGATTCCGAGCTTTTTCGGGATGACAAAGCTCAAGATCCCCCCAGGGACCCAGTCCGGCGCTGAGTTCCGTATCCGTGGAAAGGGCGTGGCAAGCGTGCGCGGCCATGGCCTGGGAGACCTTGCGGTCAGGATCGTCGTCGAGGTGCCCAGGAGGCTCTCCATGCAGCAGCGCGAGTTACTCGAGGCCTACGCTGCGCTGGAGGGCGGAGACGGGGGCCCTCTGGTTGCGAGCTTCTTTGAGAAGGTCAAAAGCCTTTTCAGCTAATCTTTGCTGTGGCATGCCACGCTCCGATTTCACACCCCAGTGATTGTTATCAAGGCGGGGCCATGCCCTCGCCCCGTCATACACCTGCCAGGTAATTCAACCAAACGACTCGAGCTGTCTAAAGGACGCTAATCCATGGCCGGCAGAGCGCTGCATCTCATTGATGGGAGTTCCTACCTGTTTCGGGCCTACCATGCGCTTCCACCCCTCACTAACAGCAAGGGGGTTCCGACCGGAGCCGTATACGGTTTCACCAAGATGCTTCTAAAGATTATCCGGGACGAGCGTCCGGAGGCCATGGTCGTAGTCTTCGATTCTGCAGGACCGACCGAACGACATACGCGATTCGCTGACTACAAGGCCAATCGCGAGCAGATGCCGGACGATCTGAGCCGTCAGCTTCCCTACATCCATCGGGTGGTGGAGGCGATGCGAATCCCGATCCTGATGCAACAGGGGCAAGAGGCGGACGATCTGATCGGCTCGCTGGCGAGACAAGCAGCGGCGCAGGAGTTTCACGTGACCATTGCCACGAGCGATAAGGACATGCTCCAACTCGTTGGGCCTGAGATCCTGGTCTATGATTGGATGAAGGAGAAGGTCTACGGCGAACCGGAGGTCCTGGAGCGCTTCGGTGTGCCCCCCGATCAGGTGGTGGAGGTGATGGGGCTGATGGGCGATCCGATCGACAATATCCCTGGCGTGCACGGGATTGGGGAGAAGACCGCCAGGAGCCTCATCCAGCAATTCGGGAGCATCGAAGAGATGGTTACTCGCTTGCATGAGATCAAGTCCACAAGGGTCCGGGAGATTCTGAGGCGTCAGGTCGAGCAGGCTCGTCTCAGCCGGGATCTGGCCCGCATCATGACAGATCTCCAAGTGAAGCTGGACTTGGGACAGGTGGCACTGCAGGCGCCTGACCATCCTGCTCTACAGGCCCTCTTTCGGGAGCTGGAGTTCACGGAACTTCAGCGGGCGTTTACCCCTGTGACTTCGCGCAGCTCGCCCCGCATGGTCATCATTGATCGCGAGGAAGAGGTCGATGGGGCTGCCAGGGAGCTCCTGGCCTCCGACAGCGTGGCCATCGCCGTCGCGTTCAGTGGCGGCGGGCCGACTGATGGGGAGATCTATGGGCTTGCCTTCTGTAAAGAGCCTGATGTCGTCCTCTGCCTCCTTCCCGGCCCGACGATTGGTTCTTATCTTGAGTACCTGCGCCCTGTCCTGGCGGGCGAGAAACCCTCGAAGATCGGCCACGACCTCAAGTGCGTCATGGCTGCCCTCGCGAAGGAGGGCATCGTTCTGGGAGGACTCTCCTTCGACACGAGGGTGGCTTCCTATCTCCTGAACCCTACCAGATCGGATCACTCCCTTGCTGCTTTGGCGCTGGAGCAGTTGGGGGTGGTGGGTCCTGCGTCGGATTCCGGAGCCAAGGGGGGAGGGGACAGGCGGGAGGAGGCAATGAGGCGAGTAGCCGAGGAGGCTCACCTCGCGTGGCAACTCAAAAATGTGTTGCTTCCGAGGCTTGAGCAGTCAGGGCTGCTGTCGCTGTTTAAAACGATCGAGATGCCGTTAATCGAGGTCTTGGCCTCGATGGAGGAAGTCGGGTTCAGAGTTGATACCGACCAACTCGGCGAGCTGGGCAAGGAGCTGGAGATCCAGCTCGGCCAGGTCGAGTCGCGAATCTTCGTCCTGGCGGGCGAGCGCTTCAACATCAATTCGCCTAAGCAGTTGGCGGATGTATTATTTCAGCGACTGAAGCTTAAGCCGCTGAAGCGGACCAAGACCGGCTATTCCACCAATATGGAGGTACTTCAGCGGTTGGCCATGACTCACGAGCTACCTGCTGAGGTCCTGAATTACCGGAGCCTCGCGAAACTCAAATCGACCTATGTTGATGTGCTGCTCAGGCTTGCTGATCGCGTGAGCGGCCGAATCCATACATCGTTCAATCAGACGGTGACCGCCACAGGACGCCTGAGTTCCAGCGAGCCCAACCTCCAGAATATCCCCGTCCGCAGCGAGGTTGGGCGGCGGATCCGACAGGCTTTCATCACCTCGAAGGGTCATTGGCTCTTGTCGGCCGACTATTCCCAGATCGAGCTGCGGATCCTGGCGCACCTCTCCCAGGACCAGACTTTAATCGCTGCCTTCACGGCAGGGGCTGATGTGCACCGCAGTGCTGCAGCCGAGATTTTCGGGGTGCAGCCAGCGGAGGTGACGGCGGAGATGCGACGACGGGCAAAGGTGATCAACTTCGGCATCATCTACGGGATGAGTCCCTTTGGCCTGGCCTCGGAGCTCGATATACCACAGGAGGAGGCCGCCCTGTACATCGAGCGCTATTTCCAGACATATCGCGGGGTCAAGGCATTTATCGATCGGACGGTCCAGGAAGCCAGGGAGATCGGCTTCGTGAGTACGCTCTGGGGACGCCGCCGGGCTATCCCGGAACTCAAGAGCTCCGACCAGGTGGTTCGGCAACTCGGGGAGCGGTTGGCAGTGAACACGCCGATTCAGGGATCTGCAGCAGACCTGATCAAGGTCGCGATGATCGCCATCTTCCGACGCCTGAGGTCGGAAGAGTTGGGAACTAGGATGATTCTTCAGATCCACGATGAGCTGTTGTTCGAGGTGCCCGAAGCTGAGTTGGAAGTCGCCAAGCGGGTGGCCGCCGAAGAGATGGAGCGGGCAGCCACGCTCCGCGTCCCTCTGAAGGTAGATCTCGGGATTGGGAAGAGCTTGGCCGAGGCCCATGCCCAGTGAGCAGGACGCCGGGCACATGGTGGTTGTGGGCCTGACGGGGGGCATCTGTTCGGGTAAGAGCACGGTCGCTGCGATGTTCAGGCGCTTCGGCGCCACGGTCATCGACGCGGATCAGGTTGCTCACGAGTTAGTGGAGCCAGATCAGCCCCTCTTCGAGACGGTCGCCTCGGCGTTCGGTCGCGAGGTAGTCGGAGCGGATGGTCGAATTGACCGCCGGAGGCTGGGCGCTATAGTGTTCGCCGATCCCAAGGCCCGTAGACGATTGGAGGAGATACTTCACCCGGCCATTATCCTGGAGTGTGAACGACGTATCCGGCAGGCTGGGGTCTCTGGGACGGCCGCGTGTCTTCTCGATGCCGCGCTGTTGATTGAGAGCGGTTGGCACGCTCGCTTTGATGCGGTGATCCTTGTTGAGGCGAGCGAAGCTGTCCAGCTCGACCGCCTGGTAGGGGCCAGGGGCCTCAGCCGAGATGAAGCGATGCTGCGCATTCGGTCGCAGATGCCGCAGGAAGAGAAACGTCGCCACGCCCGCTACGTCATCGAGAATGAAGGACCGCTTGAAGAGACGGAGCGCCAGGTGAAGGCGGTGTGGGAGCAATTGTGCGCCAAGGCTTCGTCGTAGGCGCGTGCCTGTGGCTTCGGCAGCCCGCGATGAGCGTTGTCGTGTCAAGCGCGGCGCAACCCACACTGAGTCGGATCTGCCGCTGAGAGACTTCGAAAAAAGGCTTGACAAAGCGCATGGGCTCCACTAGATTTATGGGGAACACCTCGCTGAGGGTAGGACTTCTCCAGAGTGTCGTTTGTCGGTCGGCCCTGAACTGCGCATAATTGAGGTTGAGGGAGACCGACGCTGCCTGAGATCAAACTCATCTCACTTTCCGATTCAGACCGTTGTTTCCCACGCATCCGGCAGGGGCCTTATTCCTGGTGCCCGGCTTCTATTATTCACGCGCATCATACTGCAGACCGGTCACAGGGAGAGGCGGGTATTTGGTTGAGATCGCGAAGTAGATTCATCGTTAACAGTCTTACTTAAGGAAGAGGAGTTCGCGTAGATGGCAACATCAGTGTCTGAATCGACCAGACGGTCCAGTGTGTCAGAAGTGAAGGAGAGCGTTGCGGCGCTTCCCAGGGGTGGTTCGATGAACATCGTAGAGTTGAAAGAGAAGACCATCTCTGAGTTGAGCGGTATTGCCAGGGCCCTGAACGTGGTGGGTGCCAGCGGCCTCCGCAAGCAAGAGCTCATCTTTAAGATCCTTGAGGCACAAACCGAGAAGAGCGGGCTGATCTTCGCGGAGGGCGTGCTCGAGGTTCTGCCCGATGGGTTTGGCTTCCTTCGGGCGCCGGACTACAATTATCTGCCGGGGCCGGACGACATTTATGTATCGCCGTCGCAGATTCGGCGCTTTGACCTGAGGACCGGAGACACAGTCTCGGGACAGGTGAGACCCCCCAAGGAAGGGGAGCGCTACTTCGCCCTCCTCAAGGTCGAGGCGGTAAACTTCGAAAACCCGGAGCTGGTCAAGGAAAAGATCCTCTTCGATAACCTGACTCCCCTCTTCCCGAATCAACGGATCCGACTGGAGACTACACAAGACGAGTTGAACATGCGGGTGATGGATCTTCTCACGCCGATCGGCAAGGGGCAGCGTGGGCTGATCGTCGCCCCGCCGAGGACGGGCAAGACCATTCTTCTGCAAAAGATTGCCAACAGCATCACCAAGAATCACCCTGAGGTGATCCTGATCGTTCTCCTGATCGACGAGCGGCCGGAGGAGGTGACGGACTTCCAGCGCTCGGTCAAGGCTGAGGTGGTAAGTTCCACCTTCGACGAACCGCCTACGCGTCACGTTCAGGTGGCCGAGATGGTGATCGAGAAGGCCAAACGGTTGGTGGAACACAAGCGGGACGTGGTGATCTTGCTGGATTCTATCACCCGATTGGGAAGGGCCTACAACACCATTGTCCCGCCGAGCGGCAAGGTCCTCTCCGGCGGCGTGGATAGCAATGCATTACAGCGGCCTAAACGGTTCTTCGGGGCGGCGCGGAATATCGAAGAGGGCGGCAGCCTGACGATCATAGCCACAGCCCTCATCGACACCGGTAGTCGAATGGACGACGTCATCTTCGAGGAGTTCAAAGGGACCGGCAACTGCGAGCTTGTCCTGGATCGAAGGTTGGTGGACAAGCGGGTCTTTCCTGCCATCGATATCTTCAGGTCAGGCACGCGGAAGGAGGAACTCCTGCTCACCCAGGAGGAGCTTAATCGGATGTGGATTCTCCGCAAGGCCCTCCAGTCTATGGGCGTGGTGGAGGCGATGGAACTCCTTCTTGAGAAGTTGAAGCAAGCTAGATCGAACGAGGATTTCATGAGGGCGATGAATTCGTAGGTGATTTTCCCGGAATCGATGCGACCCAACAGCCCGTCCTCCGACGGGCTGTATTTTTTGTTGAGAGGCCCCAGTCTTGGGGGTATAATCAACCGCGGCTAAGTAACTGAAAAATCCGGAATATCTCGGGAGGAACAATCATGAAGCCAACCATCCACCCTGACTATCAACAGACCACGATCACGTGCGCGTGCGGCGAGGTGATCCACACCCGGTCCACCGTGCTCGCTCTCCGGGTAGAGATTTGCTCCAAGTGCCACCCGCTCTTTACCGGGCGCCAGAAGCTGATCGACACCGAAGGGCGAGTCGAGCGGTTCCGGAGAAAGTACCCGAAGCAGTCGAAAGAGGCCATATCTGCCCCGGGGGCTGCCCCGGCTGAACCCCTCGCCGCAGCGCCGGGAGAGGGGGCCTCCTAACAGGGGGCCGCTCGTGCGGGAGGGTGACGTCGATGCTGCAGTTGCTTGAGCGCCTGAAGACCATCGAGCAGCGATCTTCCGAGATCGGGCTTCAGATGAGTGATATGGCTGTCATTAGCGATCGGCCTCGCTTCCAACGGCTGGCCAAGGCGCATGCGGAACTGGAACCGGTAGTAGATGCGTTCCAGCGGTATTGTAAGCTTCTGCGGAGCCAGGAAGAGACGAAGGCGCTGCTGCATGATGGAGCCGATGACGACGTGCGCGAGCTAGCGGACGCGGAACTGGAGGAGCTGGCCATTAAGCTGGAGAAGCTTGAAGAGGAGCTGAAGCTTCTGTTGCTTCCGCGTGATCCGGCCGACGAGAAAAGCATCATTCTGGAGGTGCGGGCAGGGGCTGGCGGCGGAGAGGCCGCACTGTTCGCTGCGGAGCTGGTCAGGATGTACACCCGGTACGCCGAGCTGCATGGCTGGCGGGTGGAGGTCCTGTCGGCGAGTCAGACCGGTGTCGGTGGAGTGAAGGAAGCGATTCTCGGCGTTGAGGGGCGCGGGGCGTACAGCCGCCTCAAATTCGAGAGCGGCGTCCATCGGGTGCAGCGGGTGCCGGTTACGGAATCGAGCGGGCGGATTCACACCTCTACGGTGACGGTGGCGGTCCTCCCTGAGGCGGAAGATGTGGAGGTCCAGATCGATCCCAAGGATCTCCGGATCGATGTCTTTCGGTCAACAGGTCCGGGAGGGCAGTCCGTAAACACCACTGATTCGGCCGTGCGGATCACCCACCTGCCGACCGGGATGGTGGTCACCTGCCAGGATGAGAAGTCGCAACACAAGAACCGGGCCAAGGCGCTGAAGGTGCTGCGAGCCCGCCTGCTTGAGGCAGCCACGGCAGAGCAGGCGGCAGAGATTTCGCAAACGCGCCGTCTGCAGGTGGGGACAGGGGACCGAAGTGAGCGGATCCGCACCTACAACTTCCCACAGGGTCGCGTCACTGACCACCGGATAGGGATCACACTTTACAGCCTCCCGCGGATCCTGGAGGGGGAACTGGAGGAGCTGATTGACACACTCGTGATCAACGATCAAGCCGAGCGATTGAAGGCCTTGGTGTGAGGATGGGCGATATCGGCAAGGACGGTGCGAAGTGCGTGCAAAATCCCCCCACCTCTCCTTTACAAAAGGGGGGCACGGGGGGATTTGGCGTGCGAAGCGCGAGGTCCGAGGTGCGAAAGCAGCCTACTCCGCACGTCTTCACATATCGCCGCGTGGTGGAGCGGTTGGTGGATAACGGCATGGAAGGCGCGTTGCTCGACGCGGCGTGCCTCATGGAGGCCGCGTCAGGACTCCCGCGGTGGCAGTTTATCCTGGACCCGGAGCAATCGATTCCCTCGGACAGATCTTACCTCCTTGAATCGATGTTATCCCGCCGCGAGGCCAGAGAGCCAATTGCCTATATCCTCGGAGTGAAAGAGTTCTGGTCCCTTCCCCTTACGGTGGGCCACGACGTTCTGATCCCGAGGCCGGAAACCGAAACGCTTGTCGAGGCCGTCCTGGAAAAAGTGCGGAGTGGACCGGCATCGCAACTCGCACTTACAATTGTGGACCTTGGCACCGGATGCGGCGCGATTGCCCTGGCGCTTGCTGTCGAAATGCCTCACGCGCTCGTTTACGCCATCGATCGTTCGCTGGGCGCCTGCCGAATCGCCCGGCGGAACATAGAGGCGCTGGGGCTGACGAGCAGGGTTCACTGCGTACAGGGCGATCTGCTTGAGCCGCTTCGGACGATTGACGCTGGGGGAGGATGCGACCTGATCGTTTCAAATCCTCCCTACATCCCTTCCGGAGCATGCGGCGCTCTATCTCCGGAGATCGCCGCCTACGAGCCTGTCGAGGCCATAGATGGCGGCCCTGACGGCTTGCGCTATCACCGGCGAATCATCGAAGAGGCTCCTGCCTATCTTCGCGAAGGCGGCTGGCTGACCCTCGAGGTCGGCGACGGTCAGGCGCCGGACGTGATGGAACTGGTCCGGAAGACAGAAGGCTTTGGACCAGCCGGGGTGAGGCAGGACGTAGCCGGTCGTGACCGAGTCGTCTTTGCGCCACGGCGAGGGAGGGCGCATGGATAAACTGATCATCAGAGGCGGGGCGCCCCTCAGAGGACAGGTAGAGGCTGGTGGAGCCAAGAACGCGGCCCTGCCAGCAATGGTAGCGTCTTTGCTCACAGGGGAGTCGATCCGGCTTCATCGCGTTCCGCAACTGGGCGATGTGAGAACGATCGTCGGCCTGCTCAACCATTTAGGCGTGAGCGTCGAAGGACGTGGTCGAGAGACCATATCTCTTCGCGCCGATCACATCGGTCAGTTTGAGGCTCCCTACCAACTGGTCAAGACGATGCGGGCATCGGTGCTGGTGCTTGGCCCGCTGCTGGCCCGCTTCGGGCGGGCACGGGTCTCTTTGCCGGGAGGGTGCGCGATCGGGACAAGACCGATCAATCTGCATCTCGCGGCTCTTGAAAAGATGGGTGCAACGGTCAGCCTGGATGCTGGGTACGTGGAGGCGAAGGCGCCACGTTTGAAGGGCGCCAGGATCACGTTCGATGGCCAGACCGTCACCGGCACCGAGAATCTGATGATGGCCGCCACCTTGGCGGATGGGGTTACGGTGTTGGAAAACGCCGCGTGCGAGCCCGAGGTCGCTGACTTGGCCGCCCTGCTGAATCGTATGGGGGCGAGAATCGAAGGCGCTGGGACTCCGACGATCAGCATCGAGGGTGTTAACCATCTGCACGGGGCAGAGCACGAGGTGATCCCGGACAGGGTCGAGACCGGGACGTTCATGGTTGCGGCTGCGATCACTGGTGGCGATGTGACCATCAATCGCTGCCTGCCGTGCCACCTGGAGGCTATTACGGAGAAACTGCGGGAGACAGGCGTACTCGTGGAGGAGACGGATAGCAGCATTCGGGTCTGGGGAGATGAGCGAGTGCAGGGGGTCAATATCAGGACACAGCCTTACCCCGGCTTCGCTACCGATATGCAAGCACAAATTATGGCCCTCATGTCCATTGCCCAGGGGAGCAGCGTCATTACCGAAACGGTTTTTGAAAACCGATTCATGCACGTGAATGAGTTGTTGAGGATGGGTGCGGATATTAAGGTGATTGGCACTACCGCGTTCGTCCACGGGGTTCCCATGTTGTCGGGTGCGCCGGTAATGGCCACCGACCTGCGGGCGAGCGCTTCGCTGGTTCTGGCGGGACTGGCCGCCCAGGGGATCACGACCGTCTCGCGTGTCTACCATCTGGACCGGGGATACGAGTCGATTGAGCAGAAGCTCCTCGGCCTCGGCGCCAGCATCGAGCGAGTTACAGAGTAATAGAAGAGGGTTTCGGGTTTCTGGTTCTTACTCGAGACTCGAAACGCGAAACCTGAAACCCCCTTAGCACGAGATATGGAAGCTCCAAACAACAACGTGATCGCCATCGCACTGCCGAAGGGTCGGTTGCTGACCCCTATCCTTGAGCTCTTTGAGGGAATCGGCTTCTCTTGCGTGAAGGGCTTTTCTGATTCACGGCGCTTGATCTGCGAGGATCGCGATCGGCAACTCCGATTCCTCATACTCCGGCCTGGTGATATTCCGACCTACGTAGAACGCGGGGCTGCCGACATGGGTATCGTGGGAAAAGATCAGCTCCTCGAGCAGCGCCGGGATGTCTATGAGCCGCTGGACCTCAGGTTCGGCGCCTGTCGGCTTGTCGTGGCCGAGCCGGCCGAGCTCCATAAGCAGGATGATCCCCATTCCTGGTCGTATCTGAGAGTGGCCACCAAATATCCGAACCTTGCAGAAGCGTACTTCAGTCGTAAAGGGATCCAGGCCGAGATCATCAAACTAACCGGCTCCCTTGAACTTGCGCCCCTTGTAGGGCTGGCCGAGCGGATTGTTGACCTCGTAGAGACCGGGCAGACCTTGAAGGAGAACGGGTTGGTGGAGGTTGAGGAGATCGCCAAATCTACAGCGCGGCTCATTGTCAATCGCGCGAGCCTCAAGACGAAGTATCGCAGGGTTCAGGATCTGATCGAACAGATGCGAGAGCAGGTCGAGGCGTATGCGGCAGGGGTGCGTGCATGAGGGTACTCCAGGCTGGATCGCGCGAGTGTACGCTGTTCTTCTCGCAGCTCAGGTCCCGACAGGGCACCATACCCGCCGAGGTCGAGCAGGCCGTTCGCGACATCCTGGAAGGGATACGGACAGGCGGCGATGCCGCCCTCTTTGCGCAGACGGAGCGGTTCGATGGGGTTCGCCTCGATGCCACCTCAGTGCGGGTAAGACCGGAGGAGATCGGAGAGGCATACGCTGCCCTGACATCTGCGTCCCTTGAAGCCCTCAAGATGGCGGTGTCGCGGATCAAGGCCTTCCATCTGCGACAGCTCCGCTCCTCCTGGTTCTCGGAGGAAGACGGGGCGATTGTTGGGATGCTCACTCGTCCGCTCGAGCGGGTAGGGATCTATGCCCCGGGGGGCACAGCCGCCTACCCGTCCACGGTGCTCATGAATGCGATCCCGGCTGCGATTGCTGGCGTGCAGGAGGTCGTGATGTGCACGCCGCCGCGCCGAGATGGCAAGGTGGCTGGAGCGGTGCTGGTTGCCGCTGATCTCTGCGGAGTTCATGCGATCTATAAGGTGGGCGGTGCCCAGGCGGTGGCGGCTATGGCCTACGGGACCGCGTCGATCCCTAAGGTCGATAAGATCGTCGGCCCCGGCAATGTCTATGTCGCGGCCGCCAAACGTCTGGTCTTCGGGCAGGTAGGGATCGATATGATCGCCGGCCCGACAGAGTTATTGATCATCGCCGACAAGGAGGCCAGGGCCGCTTGGGTTGCCGCCGACCTCCTCTCCCAGGCTGAGCACGATCCGCTCTCTAGCGCCATGCTGCTCACACCTTCCCAGCGACTTGCCGAAGAGGTGGTGGGCGAGGTGAAACGTCAGGTGGCGCTGTTGCCCAGGCGGCAGATTGCAGAGACCTCTCTCGAACAGTTCGGCGCAGCAGTCGTCGTGAAGGGGCTGGACGAGGCCGCCACCCTCGCCAACGAGGTTGCGTCCGAACACCTGGAACTGCTGGTGAAGGACCCCTGGGGACTATTGCCACAGATCAGGCACGCGGGCGCCATCTTCATGGGGGGCGCAAGTCCGGAGGTGGTGGGCGATTACTTGGCCGGGCCGAATCATGTCCTGCCGACCGGAGGGACGGCGCGCTTCGCCTCCCCCCTTTCCGTGGACGATTTTCAGCACCGGACCTCGCTGATTGCCTTCAGCCAGCAGAAGCTGGAGGCGCTGGAGCCAACATTGGTCGAGCTGGCCCGCTTGGAGGGGCTTGAGGCCCACGCGAGGGCAGCCTCTATCAGGAGGCTCGCATGAAGACGCCACGCCTTCTCGATCTGGTAAAACCCGAGGTCCTGAGCCTCACGGCCTATCGGGCTGAGGAGCCACGACCCGATCTTATCAAGCTCGATGCCAATGAAAGCCCGTTCCCTCTTCCGGAGGAGCTTCGCCGGGAGCTCCGCCACGCTTTAGATCAGGTGGCAGTACACCGCTACCCCGATCCGAAGGAGGATCGGCTCCGATCGGTTCTGGCCGCACAGCTCCAGGTGGCGCCGGGGGCACTTGTCCTGGGCAATGGGTCTGATGAGCTGATTCAACTGTTATTACTGGCGACTTCAGGACCTGGAACCACGATTCTTGCTCCAGTTCCAACCTTTTCGATGTATGAGCTGATCGCGAGGGCTCAGGGGCTGCGCTTTGAAGGAGTACCCCTCGGATCTCGCTTTAAGCTTGACCTGCCCAGGCTGATCGAGACCATCGAGCGACGGGACCCCAAGGTCATCTTTCTGGCTACACCAAACAATCCAACCGGCGGCGTCCTCTCTGAGGCGGAGATCTGCAAGATTTTGGCCGTTGCTCCCGGATTGGTCGTTGTGGACGAAGCCTATGGACCGTACGCCGGGCGGACTATGTTGCCGCACCTGGTCGATCAGGAACGGCTGGTGATCCTCAGCTCCCTTTCCAAAATCGGGCTGGCCGGTCTGCGCATCGGCTACCTTGTTGCCCATCCTGCACTCACAGCCGAGCTGGAGAAGGTCCGCCTTCCGTTTAACCTCAACGCCTTCTCCCAGGCGGCCGCCGCCGTGTTGCTCAACCACCAAGAGTGGATCGATGCGGGCGTTCGTGAGGTGGTCCGGGAGCGGGCGAGGGTGATGAACCACTTGGTCGCGCTCCCCGGTGTTGAGGCCTTCCCGTCAGCGGCAAACTTCATTCTCTTCCGGACGACACCTCCGGGGAACGATGTGTTCGAGGCGGTATTGGGGCAGGGCGTCCTGGTGCGAAATTTAGGGTCAGTACCAGGCCTACAAAACTGCCTGCGCGTCACTGTGGGCACGAAAGCGGAGAACGATCGGTTTTTGGACGCATTGACGAAGGCATTGAGATAGGGTGCAGGGGGCGAGGTGCGAAACCCCCCTACCCCCCCCTTACGAAAGGGGGGCACGGGGGGATTTGAGGCGCGGGGTGAGAAGGACGAAGGATATAGTGCAATGAGGCAGACGGAGATCAGATGATGGCCAGGACAGCTAGGGTGTGCAGGAAGACCTTGGAGACCGATGTAGCGGTGGAGCTCAACCTGGACGGGGTGGGCCGACACACACTTCAGACCCAGATCCCTTTCCTCGATCACATGCTGGCCCAACTGGCGACGCACGGCCGCTTCGACCTCAGCATTGAGGCGCGGGGCGACCTCCAGGTCGATCTGCACCACACCGTGGAGGATGTAGGGATCGCGCTCGGCGAAGCGTTCGCCCAGGCCGTGGGGGACAAGCGGGGCATCCGGCGGTTTGCCTCAGCACTTGTCCCGCTGGACGAGGCGCTGGCCCGCGTGGTAGTTGATCTCAGCGGCCGCCCCTATCTGGTCTATCAGGCGCCACAACTCCAGGGCTGGATCGGGAGTTTCGACGTCAGCCTCGTGAAGGAGTTTATGCGCGCTCTCGCCATGAATATGAAGGTGAACCTCCATGTTGAGGTCCTGCACGGTGAGAACCTGCACCACTGCGTCGAAGCGATTTTCAAGGCGTTGGCTAAGAGCCTCGACCAGGCGACAGCTCTCGATACGCGAAGTACCGACGTCCCCTCGACCAAAGGGAGCCTGTGATTGCCATCATCGATTCCGGCGTTGCGAACCTCCGGAGCGTCCAGAAGGGGTTCGAGCGTGTTGAGGCTGATGCCAGGATCGTGGAGGATCCGCTGACGCTCCGGGACGCATCCGGCATTGTCCTTCCTGGGGTAGGCGCGTTTGCCGATGGGATCAACAAGCTTCGGGATGGTGGATTTGTCGAGCCGCTGCTTCGGGCGATTGAGGAGGGTAAGCCGGTCCTGGGCATCTGCTTGGGGCTGCACTTCCTGTTCAGTGAGAGTGAGGAGTTCGGGCATCATGCGGGCCTCAACGTCATCAAGGGCCGGGTGGTCCGATTTACCGATGTCGCAGTATCCGGGAATGGGAACAGCTTACACTCCAGGCTCAAAATCCCGCACATGGGGTGGAATCGGATCCGGATCGAACAGCAGGCCCCGATCTTCAAGGGCATTCCCGACGGGGCTTTCTTCTACTTCGTCCACTCCTACTATGTGCAACCAGAGGATGAAAGCGTGATCGCCGCAACGACCGAGTATGGCCTCCGATTCACCTCAGCGCTGTGGCGAGATAACCTCTTTGCCTGCCAGTTTCACCCCGAAAAGAGCCAAGCGCTAGGTTTGCAACTGTTGAAGAACTTCGCCTCCCTCACGTAGATGCTAGTCATTCCCGCGATTGATCTGAAAGGGGGCCAAGTCGTTCGGTTGTCGCAAGGTGATCCCCTGCGTCAAATCGCCTACTCCGCCGATCCCATCGCCATGGCCAGGAGGTGGGAGGATGAGGGGGCATCGATCCTGCACCTGGTCGATCTTGACGGCGCCTTTTCCGGAAAGCCGCAGCAGCTTTCGGTTGTCGCCCAAGTAGCTCAGTCGATCAAGATCCCTGTGCAGCTTGGCGGCGGGCTGCGAAGCCTGGCTGCCTTGGAGCAGGCGTTCGCCTCCGGCATCGAGCGGGCTATTCTTGGGACTGCTGCCATCGAGGACCAGGAGTTCCTGGCTGCGGCGAGCTCTCGCTATCCCGGTCGCATCATCCTGGGAATCGATGCCAAGAACGGCAAGGTTGCGGTACGGGGTTGGGCAGCGGACACTGACCTTCTCGCCTCTGACCTGGCGACACGATCAGCCGATCTGCCGCTGGCGGCGATTATCTACACCGACATCGAGCGGGATGGGATGCTCACGGGACCGAACGTGGACGCCTTGCGTCGAATGGCTCAGGCCGCCCATCACCCGATCATCGCTTCCGGTGGGGTTGCCACACTTGACGACCTGACGGGGCTCGCCAAGCTGGAGCCGACGTGCATCGTCGGCGCCCTGGTCGGAAAGGCGCTCTATGAGGGCAGATTCTCACTGAAGGACGCGATCGCGGCTGCGAGATAAACCATGCTGGCCAAGCGAATCATTCCGTGCCTCGATGTCAAAGACGGACGCGTCGTCAAAGGGACACGGTTTGTGGACCTCCGGGACGCGGGCGATCCGGCAGAGGTGGCGGCCCTGTATGACCAGCAGGGAGCTGACGAGCTGGTCTTTCTCGACATCACCGCCTCCTATGAGCGGCGGGACATCTTAGCTGACGTGGTCCGACGGACGGCCGACATGGCCTTTACCCCCCTCACCGTTGGTGGCGGGGTCCGGACGGTGGAGGACATCCGGGCGCTGCTTCTCGCAGGCGCCGATAAGGTCTCGCTCAACACTGCGGCCGTAGAGCGCCCGGATCTGCTCACTGAGGCTGCCATGCGGTTCGGAAGTCAGTGTATTGTGCTCGCCATCGACGCGAAACAGGTTAAAAACAGTGCGGAGTGCGCTTCAGCTCCTGCACCTCGCACCTCGCACTGGCAAGTCTACACCCACGGGGGGCGGACACCGACTGGACTCGATGTGGTCGAGTGGGCGAAGCGAGGGGAGGTACTCGGGGCCGGGGAGATCCTACTGACCAGTATGGACAGGGATGGCACGAAAGATGGTTACGACCTTGCGCTCACGCGGGCGGTGGCAGATGCCGTGGCCATCCCGGTCATTGCCTCGGGTGGAGCCGGCACGCTGGAACACTTGTGCGAGGCGTTGGTAGAAGGCGGGGCTGACGCCGCGCTGGCCGCCTCCATCTTCCACTTCCGTGAATGCTCCATCGAGGATGCGAAGGCGTACCTGCGTAGCCGTGGCGTCCCGGTGCGTGATTAAAGGGCTATGGAACGATTCGACATCACTCAACTTCGGTTCGATGAATCTGGGCTGATCCCGGCCATTGTGCAGGATGCGGAGAGTGGCCAGGTCCTGACTCTGGCCTACATGAATAAAGAGTCGCTACGGCTGACAGTTGAGACCGGTCTCACCCATTTTTACAGTCGATCGAGGCAGCGCATCTGGCAAAAGGGGGAAGAGTCGGGCCACGTCCAGCGCGTGCAGGAGATCTATGTCGACTGCGATGAGGATGCCCTGCTGATCAAGGCTGAGCAGATGGTGGCGGCTTGCCATACCGGCCGACGGTCGTGTTTTTTCCGTCGCCTGCATCCGGACGCTGAGGTGCCAGAGGAGTTGACTCGGCAGCAGTTCGATCCTGAGGCGGTCTACGGTGGGAGCCTCGCGATCCTCCAGCAGATTTTCGACGTTATTAAGGATCGAAGGGCCAATCCGAAGGCCGATTCGTACGTCTCAGGCCTGTTCACCAAGGGACAGGATCAGATCCTCAAGAAGGTGGGAGAAGAGGCGACCGAGCTTGTGATGGCTTCCAAGAATGGGAGACCGGACGAGATTATCTACGAAGCGGCGGACCTCTGGTTTCACACGCTTATCATGCTGGGATATCACGGGATCACGCCGTCAGAGGTGGCTCGGGAGCTGCGCAAGCGCTACGGAAAGAAGAGTAAGGCCGAGTACCGATAAGGCGAGGATGTGGATACCTGTCTCTTTTGTCGGATAGCAAACCGGGAACGTCCTGGCAAGATGGTGTATGAGGACGAGCAGTCTGTCGCCTTCGAAGACATCAACCCGAAGGCGCCTGTCCATATCTTGATTGTTCCCCGTCAACACCTCGCGACCATCCTCGATGCGACCCAGACTGATGATCGGCTACTCGGGCACCTCCTATTGGTGGCAAACCGCATCGCGAAGCAGGTCGGGATCGCGGAGCGGGGCTTCCGCCTGGTGATCAATTGTAACAGCGACGGCGGGCAGGCGGTGTTCCATCTGCACCTCCACCTGTTGGGCGGGCGACCTCTCAGTTGGCATCCGGCGTAGGACCTCGCGCGCCGGTCAGCGGCAATAGGCCAACAACATCCTGTCTTGCCTGAAGCTCTCACCGGACCAGTGAAGCGCTTTCAGGTTCTTATCGATTCATGTTGGAGGCGGAATGGGCCCGGTGGCTCTCCTGGTCTTCAAAACCAGCGAACCCGCTAATAACGGGTTGGTGGGTTCGACCCCCACACGCCTCCGCCAACGCTTTCTTTTTCGTGATTTACGCTGAAATCAGGGGTGAGCATTTGCCGAGGAGTTGCGCGGGGGTTGCAGATGGTTGTCGTGTCGAGTTTGTCCACGGCGGCCTTGTTCGCCCCTGGGATCAGGTGGCCGTAGGTATCGACCGTGATCTGGATACTGTGATGCCCAAGCTGATCCTTCACGTAGACCAGGCTTTCCCTGTTCGCCAGAAGCAAGCTGGCGAAGGTGTGCCGGAGGTCGTGAAAGCGAATCTGCCGAAGGTCGGCGACTAGGAGGCACCGTCGGAGGATCGTCTTGCTGACCCGGCTCGGATCGAGCCGATGACCGGCCCCGTTGCGGAAGATTGGCTCGTCGGGGTCAAACTCCCTCCCCTCGATTGCCAGCTCCGCCCCCCTGATCTCCTGGGCCTGGCGGAACGCCTCCGAGAGTTGCCGTGACATATCGACCCGCCGGATCTTCCCGCTCTTGGTCAGGTCTAGCCGCCCCTTCGTGAACTGCCGTCGGACCTCGATGAAGCGCCCAGCGAAATCGAGATCCCCCCACTGGAGCCCCAGGACCTCACCAAGCCTCAGACCGGTCCTCACCGCACACAGCAGGAACATGGAGACCGAGGGCCGCACTTCGCGGACCCGATCTTCGGCCCGGGTGCGATCCTGCTCTTTGGCAGCCGTCAGGAGTCTCTGCACTTCCTCACTTGTCAACGGCGTGATCTTCAGCCGGTGGTCTGCCCTATCCTTCAGGAATCGCCCCATTCGAGCAGCAGGATTCTGGAGCGGGTGCCCATCGTCGATCGCGTGGTTGTAGAGTTCCCGAATGGGCGCCACGGCTAGCTTGATACTGCTCTTGCTGAGGTTCTTGGCACCCATCTCCGCAATCAGGCCCTTCAGATCCTCCCGGGTGACCTCCGGCAAGGGCTTGGTCCCGAAGCGCGGGAAGGCGTAGGTGCGGAGCAGCCGCTGGTACCCGTCATAGGTGCTCGGGCGACAGTGAACCTTGGCGTAGGTCTCCAGCCACCGCTCAGCCTGCTCCTGAAAGGTCGGCGGACGCTCCGGCTCCTCGATCTGGAAGTCGCCCAGGGCCAGCTTGGCCCGAAGCTTCGAAGCGACATCCTGGGCGGCCTTCTTGTCGCCGACCGCCTTCGCCTTCCGCCGCCCCTGATGGGTGATGAAGACGTACCACTTGCTGCCTTTCTGGCGAACCGTCACACCCATGGCAATTTCCCTCCCTGCGCTAGAAGACACCCATTTATATCATCGCACAGAGGATCACGCAATCCCCAACAATCGTTTCACCCGTTTCCCTCCTCACGGATCACGACTGCCCGAAGCACTTCCTCAACCACCCGATCAAGACGTGGCTCGCCTTCCCTCCTGAATCCCGCCAACCACCGATCCAGTTCCGAATGACGCACCAGGATCTTCCCCCCGACTCGATAGTGCGGCAGGGGCCGCTCGGGATCAATCAGCCAAGCCCGCAGGGTCCGGACCGAGAGCCCCGAATACGCCGCAGCGGCCCGGAGGTCGAGGTACGGATCGAGCCGCCCGCTGCCGGTCGACACCTGCTCGACACGGCGTGACTCGGCTGAGACCCGTCTCATCACGGGGACTCTCCACTCGCCTCAAGGCGCGCACCATCCAATCCGCGTAGCAATCCCGCCAACGCTCCCCCCTCCCCCAGGAGGAGAAATGACGAACTCGTCAGTCGTCGCAGGTACCCGCTCTTCTTTCCCCACTTCCTCACGCGCCGCTGGAGCTCTACCCAACCGGCCCATCTGAGCTGCACCGTCGCCAGCACCTCGCAGGGGACTTTCCCCCACTTCCCCCAGATACGGCCTGTCTCCACGTCCGACTCAACTACTTTGCCCAAATACTTGATGAGATATCGCAGTAACCGCTGAACCGGGCCATACAACGGGCGCACGTTGGTTCCCGCCGCGAGATGTTTGGGATCTCCGGACCCGACGATTTCATACCACGCTTGGCTCACCCACTGTCGAAACTCGGGGAGATCCACCACTTCCTTAAAGACCGTGAGAATGTGGAAATGTGGCGCGCCTCGCTCCTGGAACTCCTCTTTCCACACGCCGAAGGCCAGGGGCCATCTCCGCTCCATTCGCTTCCTTAAGACTTCCAGATCGCGCTTCCAGTCTCGCCAGTTCGCTGAGTACTCAGCCGGGTAGGTCAGAGTATCAAACGCGCCCCTCGCCCTCACCGATCGCTTGCCTACACCCTCAACGATCGGCTCCAACTCCACTCCTATCAACTGTTCCATCAACCGGCGCTTCGACCTCCGCGAAAAGCCTTTTATCGGCCCCCTCCATCCCGCCGGCGTGGTCCCGGCTGGCAGATCAAACTTACAGATCATTCCTCCTGGGCGCACCTCCACCAGACCTGTCCCTATATCCTGGCGGGATATGACCCTCTTAACAAGCCCAGGGTCTCCCTGCCGTCGCTTCGCAGGGGACCCCCCCGCTGGCTGGCCACGGCCAGGCCGCGTCGGGTCCCCCCCTGCTTCGCTCCCGTGACTCTTGGCGAGGTACTGGACGAAGTCCTGGGCCAGCTCTTCAACCAGGTCCTCGCCGACACGCTCTTGACCGGCTGCCTCGCCTATGCTAGGTTCATACACGTAGACCCTCTCTGGCTCATCGTTGGGGTTGGTCTATATCTGCCGGTAGCGGGTCTGATCACCTGCTACCGGTTTTCTTTCCTCACATTATCCTTTCACGCTCATCTTTCGACGTGCCACCCTCAGCCGTTGTAACTCCTCCTCCGAGATTCCCCGCTTCTTCAACTCGCCATTCAACATTTGAAGCAACTCCGCCGCCAGCGCCTCATCGCCAGCCCTTATTTGCTTCATCACCCTCTCCAGCACCTCCAGCCCTGGCCGCATCTTCTGCACTGCCATCAAGATCAATTGCGACTTGGTGCCTCCGATCGAGTCCGCGACTCTCTCTAGAAACTCGTCCAATTCGCGGGGCAGCCTGACGAACACCGGTGTGTCTTTTGTCTTCCTGGTCCTTGCCATACTCCGCTTATACCGCTGTCACTTTACATTGTCAAGTGAATTAATTTCTTTTATGTATTTCTCGCCCCCCGTGTTACTGAGACGGGGAGGCCAGTAGTGATGTCCTCAGTGCGCCCCACGCCCTGACCTTGGCGCACGGTCCCCCGCGGCCCTACCAGCATTATGCCGACCAGTATTTCTCGGTAACGGTGGGTCTCGGAAACCTTGACAAGCCCTCGGAAACAGGTGAGAATTGCCCCCGTTGTTACATATTTGATAACCGGGATATCCTGTGATCGGCGTACTCACTCAATAGTTTGACAGCCAGGTGGAGCATGATGGAAGGGCTCGCTGGATACGTAGCAACAGGTATCGTCAGCCTCACCGTCGGCCTCCTCCTCCGAAGCCTTGAGTCTAGAGCCAAAGTCGTCTACTGGTCTCCCCACACGTTCACTTTTGACGTGCCGAACCCCAAGGTCATCCTAAAGACTGACTCGGTCACGATCCAAAACATTGGGCGGCGCCAGGCCGAGGACGTCGATGTGGTGTTCACGACCCGCCCCGACTTCTTCAAGGTCCAGTCTTCAATCTCCTATGTTGAACTCCAGAATCCGGACGGCGAGTTCATCCTGAGGGTTCCGTTCCTCGGTCCTAGGGAATTCTTCACCCTTCAGATCCTGAGCTTTGCCACGCTCCCACAAATTCAGAACATACGCTCTAAGGCCGGGCCAGCATCCCTCATACAGGTCCAGTTTCAGCGCTATTTCTCGCGGCCCACACAACTGCTCGTTTGGGCGCTGCTCCTCGTAGGTATCGGATTCGCGGCTTTCTGGGTTATCCAGGCGGTTATCTTCATTTCCAGGAACATCAGGCTTGCTTAGCTTGACGCGCTCGCGCACTTGCAGCTTCGGCAATCTAGCTTCGCGCTGCAGCGGCCGGGCGCGTGTCAAGGAGGGAGCGCCCGCCGCGGGTTACGCGGAGCGTTAAATACTCTCGTATATGTACAGGCGTTGCTCCAACTGCGGGCGGGATCTCCATGACAAACCAGCACTCGAAGGTTTGGCGGGAACTTTATGCTTCGTGTGCAAATTTCAAATCGATAACGCTGGTGGGGAGGAGTACCTAGCCAAGGTAAAAGAGTTTCCTCACCTACAGGCTGAATGGCAGAAAATATTCGGCACCCAATGGGCTGAGTTCCAGCACAGGCGCAAGACCGCGGATTTCTTTGACGCAATTCTCGGTATCAGTTGGCTAGGCGCTCTCGCAGTCTTCTGGCTTGGAGGCGCCAAAGCGGGAATCATTGGAGTACCTATTGCCTTAGCAGTTGGTGGAATCGCACGGTGGTTCACAAATCGAGCTGAGAAGATAAGATGTGAACCACCGCCCGTCGCTCCCACGCCTCAGCGGGGCTTGCTTGAAACTAAACCTCGCCTGGTGCTCGACAACAGCTCTCCCCCAGTCGGCGCCCGTGAATATGACAACTTCGATGGCTATCCGCCAGACTGGAAGGAACGCAAAACCGCTTGTCTGGCTCGTGACAGGTACACTTGCCAGCTATGTGGGAGTCCAAATAATCTCCACGTACACCATGTCTGGCCGGTCTCGTATTCCTCCAATCACACGCTCCAAAATTTGATCACGTTATGCCGACCTTGCCATATGAAGCAGGGCTATTGGGATCACAGAGACTTGGTGAAGCACAACATTCGTGCAAAGACCAAGTATTATGTTCGTGATTACACGCGGTCTGACGGTGTCATCGTAAAAGGTCATTCCCGAAAGATCGGTCGACGTGGAAACTTCTGGCAGGCCGTAAAGTACGCACGGCGCCAATATCGAAAATACAAGTGATCACGATCCTAACAACACGCCCAACCTAGACGCACGCAAGAGCGGCGTCCGCCGGTTAGCTAGTGCCCTATTTTGGGCATCATCCTGGGGACCGACGCCATCCCCTATATTGCGCCTCTGCCCTTAGCCGCCGACCTCCTGTTCCAGTGGGACGCGGACCTCCCGGCGGCCTGATGAGCAACGCGACGCCCCACACCCACTTTGCCCCAGCGCCGCACCGCACCAGGACTCACGAATACAAACGCCTGCCCAGACCGACATCAGCCCCAGAAGGCGTCAGGTGAGTTCACTTTGCAATTATCGCTAGCCTCCGGCCATAGTTGACTCCGGTATGCCCGAAAGTATGCCCGCGATTCCTCGCTCCCCCTCCCTCTACGCCACTACAGCAAATCTTGCTATCACGCTAACTTACTGGAAACGAAGTATCACGACAACTTGAGAGAAGGGGCATCCGCCTTCAGGGCGCAGTGAGCGTACGCTCATCAGGGTTCGAGTTGCGCGGGGGTTGCGGATTCACGTCAGAATGTGCCCCATTTTGTCACGCTCTGCAAGGCTAAGTGTCTGAAGTTGTTGATTTTTCATCATCCTCAGATGGATAACGGGTTGGTGGGTTCGACCCCCACACGCCTCCGCCACCATTTTGTGCTACCACCAGCGTCGGCGTGATCTGCCGATAAGGAGGCCGCGATGGACGAGCAAGCGACAAATAGTGTGGTGCAACGGCTAGAGCATGTGGAACGGGAGAACCGGCGCCTGAAGCGGCTGGGCAGTTTTCTGATCTTCGGAGTTGCCGCCGTGGTGCTGATGGGAGAGACCAAGGGCGCAAGAGTTGTCGAGGCCGAGAAGTTTGTCCTCCGGGATCTAGTAGGGAAGGCCCGCGCAGCACTTAGCACCATGCCAGACGGCTCGGTGGGACTCGCTATCCTTAGCGCTGACGGAAAAAGCCTTTCGCTGAGTGCTGAGGGAGACGGAACGATGGGGCTGACCATGTACGATAAGAGCAAGAAGCTTCGCGCCGAGATATTCACTCTGGCGGATGGTTCCGCAGGTCTGGCGCTCTACGACGCGAGTGGAAAGGCGATGTGGAAGGCGCCGTAGTCGGAACGTGAGTGAACATTCTAGTGATATATTCATATCGAATGTGATATAATGCCGTTGGGCTATGAGGTCAGAGTCGAGGAGCCTGCGAAATCGGCCTTGTATTCACTTATGAGTAAGGACCCATTCTCAGCAGCGGGAATCGTTCGAGCACTCGAAGTACTCAAGATCGAACCCAATGTCCACATTACGGGAGTCAAGTTCACCGAGTCAAAGGCCGTTGAGATTTTACGTCAACAGGGTTTTAGAGTACGTACTCTGAAAGGGTTCGATTTCTCAAGGTATAGAGTATTCTACTTCGTAGATAGAGCGAGGAGCACGGTGGTAGTCAAAGAAGTGATTCGAAGAGCCGCTGATACTTATGATCCACGGGCGCCGCACATCCAACGCCTACGGAACAACTTTGCAAAACATACCTTCTTCCGAGGGAGGGTGCAACGATGAACCTACAAGTGGTGAGCAAGGAGTGGCCTCCTGGACCACCGATGATGTATGGCTCTGTGCCGACAACGAGTCGCGGCTACCTTCGGATTTGCCCCATCACTGTACACAAACGACACCCGGAGGTGAGCCCACTGCGTGTGCCTCCTGTCGTGGCGGGCGATCCCTATGCGGGGCTGACGTCGCTAGATGACGTAATTGCGCATTTGACATCCACTGAGGCGGGCCGACGCGCGTATGAACAGGCTGACCGGGAATGGGAGCAGAAAGCTCAGGAATTGATCGCCAACAGGCGGTTGAGCCGCCTCCGCTATCGCCGCATCAAGGCAGGCTTGACGCAAGAAGCCTTGGCAGATCGGGCAGGAATTAAACAACCCAACCTCCAGCGACTTGAACGCCCGAGCTACCGAGGCCGTCTCGCAACGTACCAGCGGCTCGCGGCCGTGTTGGGCTGCGATTACCGGGGGGTTTTTCCCTGACCCCCAGGAAAAAAGGCAAGCTTGATTACTTGCTGT
>Ga0080064_1002526_pt1 | contig 30611 bp, 30 predicted proteins | sample Subgrocontami54m_FD_69260 | JGI IMG/M metagenome (GOLD analysis project Ga0080064, IMG submission 69260) | Subsurface groundwater microbial communities from S. Glens Falls, New York, USA - GMW46 contaminated, 5.4 m (SPADES assembly) (version 2) ...
CGTGCGGGGCTTCCTCCGTGGTCGCCAACGCCAACCCGATGTTGTCAGCCGCTATTTTCACAAAGATTCGGTCCGGTATGCGGCGATCTGATGGCAAGGTATATTGTGCTCCCCGTAATAAGACTGACAACACGGGTTCGAATCCCATTGGGGACGCCAAGGCCATAGGCCACTGCCTACCAGGTGTCCCCCCGCTTGCAGGCCATCGAATATCCTCCTTCCGGAAGAAGTCCCCCCCGATAGTCCTATCGTCGATGTCCGGTTCGGACCACGAGGATAAGAAGAATATAGCTCCGCTGATCGCCTGGATTCTATGCCCCAAGCGATCCGACTTTCCCGGGCCATCCGACCTCCGACCATGTGGTGCCCCGTCTGCAAGAAACGCACGGGGCAGGGCCGCCAAGCGTCTCAGCTCGAACCCTAATATTGGCCCTTGGCCGATTCGGTGCTGCCCCTCAGATGATGCTCCCGGCGGCGGCCGAGATAGGCCGCCGATCACGGCAGCATTTGGCGACCACAAAATTCTTGACACGTCCAGCTAGGTGTTGGATATTGCGACTAAATTCAGTTTTGAGTAGACTGGCAGTCTCAGGACATAGACTGCCGGCGTTTGCAGCCGACTCAAGCGGCTCACTTAATAGTTGGGCGTCAAAGCGGCTGCCTATGCGCTACCTTCACATTCCAGGTGTGGTCGTAAGGGCTGAGTTCACTGAGGAGAACGGCCTCAGCTTTCGCCATTGGCTTGAAATCACAAAGGTTGGAGCATCACCGGCGCCAGTCACAGCATGTGTCGTAATGTAAAACCCGAGCTATGCAAACGAACAATTCGCAGACAAGTCAGTCCAGTTCATGGAGAAGAACATCTTTCAGCGCGGGCTGCCTGAGTTCGAAGGTGTCGAAAGACTAATCGTCGTAAATCAGTTCGCACGAATCCAAACCAAGGGCTTTATTGGCGCGAAGTCAGACATTGGAGCGAACAACAACGCCGCCATCCGCAAGGCAGTCCGCATGTCGGAGATCGTCATCATAGGCTGGGGCACAAGCAACAAGTTTGAGGAGCGCAAGCAATTCGCTATGGATCTCCTTCGCACCAGTGTCGGCAAGAGGTTGTTCCGTACCAGCAGTCATCCATCTCGTGGTCGCTATGCAGGCTTTATCACCCCGATTGACGCCTAACCTGCGAATTAACCGGACGCGCTCCAGTCGGCTTCGCCTCCTTTCGCGCGCCGATTATCAGCAAAGTTAGCCGCCTTTTCGGTATGGCATACTGTGGAATATTTCGTTGTGGTTTATAAAAACTATAGGGAGGGTTACCCATGGGCTTCCTGTCTGATCTGTTTTCAAGCCAGTCAGATTACGAACGCCAGCTTGAGGAAACTCATGCTCAGATGTTTCAGTCGATGATGAAACTGTCGGCCAGTGAGGCACGACGTAGCGCTCGAGACATGATCCGTGACGCGAAACAGGAGTTGAAGCGATCAGGAGCAGCTGACATGCCTCAAGATTTCGGCGATCAGTTGCTTAAACGAGAATCGACAGATCCGTCCGTTCAAGAACAACTTGCCAAGAAGAGACAAGAAGGTGTGACTAATTCAGACATAAGGTGGTGGTGGAATCTCCCTGCCATTGAGCGAGTGCTCATGGAAAAGGTTGACGGGCTCCAGCGGTATGCCATTTGCCTAAAAGGGTCGGCGGACGGTCAAACACCAGAGCAAGCGGCCGCATCACTAAGGAAGCTTCACCCGATGTACGGCGATCCGGCTGATACGTCTCAGACTACAGGTGATGATAGACCGTTGCCATACGAGTTAAAGAATCGAGTGAACAGCTACATCCAGAAACGCTCCCAGGACGATCCGCTCGCCTACAAAAAGGATATTGCAAGCTCTTCCACCTTTAATGCGCTAGTCCGTAAAGCCATACGAAGCGGTCAGATATGAAGGGTTAGGTAGAGAGGGCCAACGACCGGCGGACTTCGATCTGCTTCAACGAACTCATTGCTGCAACCGAGTCACTCCCAACGTTAGTTGAACTCAAATCCAGAGGTGAGCCATGAGCGCCGGCGGCGGAGCGGGGCCTTCAGCAATCAAAAATCAATCCCATGACCCACCGACGTTGACAGTAATGAGCGTCCACGGCCACTCTTCAACAAAAGGAATGAGGGTGACCAGAGGCAAAAGGACGAGGGCAAATGGCAGAGCTAATGGGAAGAAGTTGAAGAAAGGCTCTATATCAACGAACAAAGACCACCGCGTATAGCCAGAATAGCGCAATCACTCCATAGACAAGTGGGGTGACGAAGGGGGGGCCTACAAACCAGTACGCTGACTGGGACATCCCTGACCATAAGCGATAGCCAAGCAGTTTCTCCAGCTCAGCCGCTCTCTCCTGCATGTGGCTCATGTAGCGCGCCGCGTTCTTTTCACACGCCCAGAAGAAACACGTCGCCAAGAAGCCGAGTGTCTTTGCCGTGGCCATCACCAAGAGAGATTGTTGGGGAACAATCCCGAAACCAATGACCGCCAGACCGACGAAGAGCACCAAGAACAGGGTCCGCATGGCAAAGCGAAGCGCACTGTAGTGTCTGATAGTCAAACACAACTGAACATATTCCGAATCGAAATTCCTTTCCATCGGATCCCTCCATCCTTGCTGACGGGATGGACCCCGCCTTCCTTACCCTGAGGTACCCAAGCGTGCAGTCCCCCGTCTCACACTACTGCGTTTTGCTGCGTTCTGCAAGCTCGGATCTAAAAGGTTACATCAGAGGGACTTGATATCACGGAGGAAGATACGAGTCGTAACGGGACCTACGCCTTTAAATTCCTGGAGACGCTTGGCCAGGTCCCTCCTATCGCTTGATTGCCTAAACAGGTTGGTAAGAGAACCATAGCGGGCTATGAGGGATTGAGAGATATCAAGGAGTTTGGTGGCGGTCGAGAAATCGAAGCGGACATAGTGGCCGCGGTCTAAGACGCTTACGAGCCGATCCCACCCCGCCTCGATGAGCGTCTCCGAGGTGACCAACCCCTCTCTGACGAATTCCAGATAGGCTCGCTTGGCTACCTCCTGTTATAATCGGTTTACCAAACAACAGGCAGGTCAGGAACCACTTAAAGTACTCGCCCTCTGCCCCCGATTCGAGGTCGATTCCAAGATCTCGAGCGCGAATCGTAGACCGGAACGACGCCCTGGGTCCAGCCTACTCTGGAGCGGGTCGCCCTCGCGTCTGTGTAGGGGAGCGCGCCATAGCCTGCTCCTTACCCCCTTCTGCTTTCTACCACATCATACCACTCAGCATCATCCCGTTATGGCATGTACCGAAGGGAGTTTCGCGGCCTCTTTCACAACGCAGTAGTCCACACCCTCCAGCGCGCCCCTCCTGTTGAACTGCCTCGAGCCAAAATGGGCCGCGCCACACTGGATGCGCCGCCACTCGTCTGCATGGCCGGGGGCACGCTGCGCGGTTCGGTTTAAACGGTCCTGCTCATGAGAGCGGTCCGATCGAGCGGCGGATTCGCTGATGGAGGCGATAGACGACATGCTCACCCTTCATCGGCTGAACGTCCCCAGCCTCTTGAGGAAGACGCTGCACTCGACCAATCCCATTGAGAGCCTGTTCTCTACAGTGAGGGATGCCGAGGGCAATATCAAGCGGTATCGCAACAGCGGGATGATGCAGCGCTGGCTCGCCTCGGTACTGCTCTATTCTGAAAAAGGGTTCAGACGGATCAAGGGGCATGCGTTGATTCCGGCTGTTATCGGCACGATCGAGGCAGAAGAGGCAACGCTCAGGATGGCTGCGTAAGGAGTGAACTAGTGAGGGCCACTCAGATAATTTCAACTAAGAACTTGACAAGCTCCCCGGCATTTCCCGGAGCACGTCGGCTCAGCGGCCTTGACTGACCGTTTTCGGCTCAAACACACTGGGTCGCTACGGAACAGGTGAGCATCGTGTCATTCCTGGCGCACGTACACGTTTTAAAGCCTATCGCCCCCTACCCTCCCGAATCCCGCCCGGCTTGAATTGGGGTTGAAGAACTCTACCGTCCCGCCGTGCACCTTCTCATAGCCCACATGCCATCCGCTCGCGTCGTAGAACTCGATAGTCTGTGACGGCCTAGAGGTTCCCATGTAGCCGGGAGGGGCTGCCCCTTATACCATCTGGGGCACCGACAGCCTCAATCGGTATCCATAAACAATGACTCTTACTTCCGAGAAATACTTCGGAAGATAACCCACCACAGGCCATATCCGATCACTAAGACGCCGATCACAACCGCCCAAATAATACCGTCTGCATCAAGTTTCCACATCAAAGCGCCTCTCGAGGTGTGAGATTACAGACCAAGATTATGTTACACCCGCTTACCGTCCTTTAAAACCGTGATCTCTAGTTGATTCTATTGATATGGCCGAAGTCGGTCTGTAAGCCGGATCCTGTACGGCCGGACCTTGCGGCCCGACCGGATGACCATTCCTCTAGGCCCGACGTTACCGCCGGGCTCAAGCAGCCTACCCGTCCCGCCTGCCCCGAAAGGAACACGAGAGCGGGCCGCTCTCTGCATGATGGGGCGGGACCTATTTGGCCTTGCTCCGGGTGGGGTTTGCCAAGCCGACATGTCACCATGCCGCTGGTGCGCTCTTACCGCACCATTTCACCCTTACCCACGGGGGACCGTTCGGCTACGCTTGCAACGAAGCCTGGCGGCCGATGATGCAGCGTGGGCGGTATCTTTTCTGTGGCACTTTCCGTGAGGTCACCCTCCCTGGGCGTTACCCAGCACCCTACCCTGCGGAGTCCGGACTTTCCTCCCGTCCGCCAAAGGCGAACCGGCGGTCATCCGACCGACTTCAGCCACTACCAACGTAACGCACACTGGCACGATTTGCAACGGCGATCTGCTCATTCGGCATGCCGGCCAGTGTGAACTTCGATTCGAGATTAGGCATAGTGGGCGGCTTTCCACGACTGCAAATACGTCTCTACCTCATCAATAAAGCCGCGATGTTTCGGTTGCCATCCCAACAGGCGGCCCGCCTTCCCGGAATCCACAAGCTGGTCCAAGGCCAGACACTCGGCAAACCCGTCAAGGGTCTGAGATGCTTCACCCACCGGGACGAATTGAATCTGCCCGGTGTATCCGGTGACCCGCGCAACGGCATTGGCCATGTCGCACACAGTAGAGCTGGAGCGATCAGTGAGGTTGAATGCCTCGCTGGCGAGTCCGCTCTCCGCCACGCGCAGATACCCTTCCGCCAGATCGTCGACATGCACCATAGCCCAGCGATTGTTGCCGTCGCCAATCGCCTGGAGCAGTCTTCCTTTGTCAGGGCCATCGAACCACATGCCTGTCAGCCCGCCTTGCCGGCCATAGACGCAGCCGGGCCGTACGACGACTCCCCGGATCCCGGAAGCGTTCAGTACCATCTGTTCGACGCCAGGACGGCTGGCGACCAGTGTCGCAGGCGCCAACGGAGCGGCTTCATCCACTGGCTTACCGGGAGTATCGCCGTACACCCACGTCCCACTCGTGTAGACAACGGTCTTGGGTTGCGCGCCTTGTTTGCCCGTAGCCAGCAACACCTCAATAGTTTTTCTGTCCAGTGAAAAGGTATCGGCCTGGTAATCAACAGCGGCATGGATCAGCACAGAGCATTGCTCCGCGATGGTCCGATAACTTTCTGGATGTTGCATGCTCCCGATGACCGGATGAATCTCGTTCATGGCAATGATGTGAGCCTTTTTGTCGCTGCGGACTAACCCCCAGACCTCATGCCCAGCACGGCGAAAAGCCGAGGCCACGTTGAAGCCAATGTACCCGCTTGCTCCAGTCACAAATATCTTCATCGTCCCCCCCTCTACCGGCGGTGTGTTCGAGGTTCCTGCCTCTATTCGACTTTCACCTTATTCACCGCGATTATAACGATGGAAGGTCGTCTCGTAAATCCCCCGTACCCGCTCCGTATGGCGCTGGTAGTCAGCTAGAAATCGCTCCCCTGGACGTGAGCCGTCAGCCGGTTCATACCCAAGCCGTCGTGCCAGGCGATCGAGCCGGCTTGGCTCCTTCGGTAACGCGGACGTCTCAAGATCGGCTACGACCCGAAGACGATTCTGCACGGTGCGCAGGAACCGATATGACGTACTGAGGTCAACAGCATCCGAGTCGGCGATCAGGCCGGCACTGCGGGCTGATTCGACGGCCTTCAGCGTATTGCCAACCCGCAGGGCGGAGAGCGTAGATCCGTACGCAAGCTGGAGGAACTGGACGATGAACTCAATGTCAACAATCCCACCGCTCCCCAACTTCACATGACGTTCACCGGTTTTCTCCTTGGTCAGCTCCACCTCCATCCGGTGCCGCATCGCCGTGATGTTCGCTGCCAGGCTCTCCACTGAGGTTGGTCGACAGATAAGCTCGGATAATGAAGTCATGAACGGCTTCGCGATGTCGAGGTCACCCGCGATCGGACGCGCCCTGAGGTACGCCTGGCGCTCCCACAGCTCGGCTGTTCTGGCAAAGTGGGTCAAATGTGCCGCGAAGGACTGTGCTACCCTGCCTGCCGATCCGCCTGGGCGCAGCCGGATGTCGATCCGGTAGACCGTTCCCTCCTTGGTGATAGTCGTGAGGTTCTTGCAGATCTTATCGGCCAGGCGCCCGAAATATTCGGCATGGCTGATGTGCTGGGACCCGCCTGCGGTCGTTCCTTCCTGCGCATAAGCGAAGGCAAGATCAAGGTCGGACCCATACCCCATCTCCTCGGCACCGCATTTGCCAAGGCCCAAAACAACGAACCCTGCCGATGATGGTAGACCATACTGCGGCCTCAGGTCCTCACGAGCCAGCCTATATGCCGTCTGGACACAGGCCTCCGAGAGACGCGTCAAGGCTCTGCTCACTTCGTCCAGATCAGCTTTTCCGATCAGGTCCAGGATACCGATTCGGAACTCCTCTGCCTGTTTGAACCGCCGCAACGCATCCAACTTAGGACTTCCCACCGGGGCGTCGGCCACCGCGCGCCAGCATTCCTCAACTAGCTCGCTGGGTCGACCACGTTCAGTCTGATCGGGAAGGAGTAGCAGGTCCAAGAGATCGGGGTGCAGGATCAAAAACTGCGAGAGGAACTCGCTTGAGCCAAAGAGTCGCATCAGGTGGATCAGGGTGAGCGGCGCCTGCTTGAAGACATCGTACACCCCAGCGCCGGAACCAACCCGCTCGATAAACCGCTCAAAGTGCAGGAGGGCCAGGTCCGGGTCCGGCGCCTGCGTCACACCCTCCATGAGGGTAGGCGCCAGGGTAGCGAGGATTCGCCGAGTATCAGCCGTATGGCGCCTGAAGGGAGGGCCGTCGCGCAACATGTTCAGTGAGCGGACAGCGCGATCAAGATCCGAGATGCCGGCCGCTGCCAACTGCTCACGCACGACGCTTTCGTCTGCCCGCCCATCCAGAAAGTCGGCGAGAGGGTGAGATGATATCTCCTCCTCCTCTAAAGGCGGCTCCCTCAGCAAGTAGTCATATACCTGCCGGACCGCCTGGATGTGCCGCTGGTAATCCTGTTGTAAGGCTAGCGCCGGGTCAGGCGACAGATTGGGGGAGTAGCCGAGGCGTCGAGCCAACTGGGAGAGGCCGTCCTGGTCCGTTGGCAATACATGGGTTTGCAAGTGATGGAGGATCTGAATGCGATGCTCGACCGTCCGGAGAAAGGCGTAGGCCTTTACCAATGTCGCGTGTTCATCGGTGGTCACGCGCCCACGATCAGCCAATCGCTGCAGCGCGCGGAGTGTATTCGGCTCGCGGATCCACGGGTCGCTTGGCCCGTACAGGAGCTGAAAGGTCTGCACGATAAATTCGATCTCACGGATACCCCCGTAGCCCAGCTTGACGTGGCGGAAGGTCTCCTGGTCGCGCTCGACCTTCGCATTGATCCGATCCTTCATCGCTCGGATCTCCCCGATGGCGCTGTAATCGAGTGACCTGCGATAGACGAACGGCGCAACCAGCTTCAGGAATGCTTCCCCCAGCGCCTGATCGCCAGCCACCGGCCTCGCCTTGATCAGAGCCATGCGCTCCCACGTCTGTCCCCATGATTCATAATAGAGCTCATACCCCCTGAGCGAATAGACCAGGGCACCCGCCCGTCCCTCTGGCCGAAGCCGCATATCAACTCGGAAGACGCGCCCCTCCGATGTTAGCTCGCCGATCGCTTTGATCACGCCCTCTCCCAGGCGGGTGAAGAACTCATGATTGCTCACTCTACCGATGAGAGCGCCTGACGGGCTGGTAAGCCCATCCGTCTCACCTTCTCCTTCGTAGATGAACAGTAGATCGATATCCGAACTGAAATTGAGTTCCTCGCCGCCGAGTTTCCCCATCCCGACAATCACAAACCCGCACGCCTGCTCACCAGCGGGTCCTGCATACCGTGGCTCGCCGTACCGACGCACGAGATCAGCGCGGCAAATCTCATAGGCCCGCTGCAGCGCTACGTCAGCCATCAGAGACAGTTGCTGCGTCACGCCAGTCAGATCCAGATTGCCAAGGAGATCCTGGAGCCCGATCCGCAAGGTCTCCCGCATCTTGAATCGACGCAGCGCTGCCCATACCCGCTCCTGGCTCTTCACCCTCGAGAGGAACCCGCCCAGATCTTCGACCATCTCCTCCTTGGACCTGGTCCGCCGGAGCAGGCCAGGCTGCAGCAGCCAGTGAAAATCCTGCGGGAAACGGATCAGGATGTCGGAAAGATGCTGTGAACTTCCAAAAAGCGTCAGCAGAAGATCAAGCGACTTGGGACTGTCTCGGAGGTGCGAGAATAAGAATCCTCGATCAATGACCACCTCGGCGTAGCGCTCCAGGTTATTGAGCGACATGTCCGGGTCAGCAAGATTGACCAGGCGATCCAGGAGCAGTGGAAGAATCGATTGAAGGGAGCTTAGATGGGACAATCCAGCCAGGCGTTGCAGGTTCTGCCGGGCTTGTTCCGGATCCCGGCAGCCGGCGGTAGCCAGCCGGACAATTGAGGGTGGAAACGGTTCATTCATCGGCATGGGCCTACGGCCAGGCCTGCACACAACAACCTTGTCCGCGCTTCACATGTAGGAGCAACTTATTTCAGATCGGCCGGATCACACGATTTCGGTCGCACACTCCACGGGGTAAGTAACATTCTAATAGCCCCGACCGGCTGAAACACAACGGGCGGGCACGGCGATACCGTCCCCGCCCGTATGCCGCTTGAGAATCTTCATCTGCGGTCTTGAGGCTACCTCACCACGTACCCGCGTCCGGTCATGCAGGCGGCATACGCCCTGTCGTAGCCATCCCTGCTCTGCGCGTAGGCGCCGCTCCCACCAAGGACGGCGCCGCCGATCCCGCCGGTCGCCGCTCCGATGGCTGCGCCCCTGCCGGCATGGCCGGTCACCGCCCCGATGGCTGCGCCTGCCGCGGCGCCGCCGAGCGCGCCCAGCACCGCGCCGGTGCCGGCGCCGCCGGCGGTCTCCCCCGCAGCGGAGTTATATCCGGTCTGCTGCTTCGCCCAGCCCTGGCAGTAGAACTGATCTTGGTTGAACTGCTCCACCGTCTGCCCTTGCTTAGGGTAAGCGTACACACCAGGCTGCGTCTGCGTCGTTGCGCAGCCGCTGACCGCGATCCCGAAGGTAAGTACGACAAGCCAAACACCCACACGCTTCATCTCTTCCCTCCTCCTCTCCCGATTTAGGATTGATGCCAGTTATGCTGCTAACGCTTCAATGCTAACATGGCGGGCCTAGACCTCGCAAGTTGCGTCATAAGCCCAGGGATGAGACGGACAGAATTTTTCCACGGGCCATGGAAAAGTAAAACGGCCCCGGAAGTTCATCCGGGGCCGTTTGCAGAAAGAAGAACCGAGAATGCTTAGATGTCGAAGTAGAGGGCGAACTCCCAGGGATGAGGCCGAAGGCGGATCGGATCGACCTCATTCTTCCGTTTGTACTCGATCCAGGTGTTGATGAGATCCGGGGTGAAGACATCGCCCTTTAGGAGGAACTCGTGGTCGGCTTCCAGAGCGTCCAGGACCTCCTCCAGACTGCCAGGCAACTGCTTGATATCCTTCGCCTCCTCCGGCTCGAGCTCGTACAGATCCTTGTCGACCGGCTGTCCAGGGTCAATCTTCCTCTGGATACCGTCAATGCCAGCCATGAGCATCGCGCTGAAGGCCAGGTAGGCGTTGCAACTGGGATCTGGCGTTCGAAATTCGATCCGCTTTGCCCTCTCGCTCTTTGAGTAGAGGGGGATCCTGGCCGCAGCCGATCGGTTCCGTTGGCTGTACACGAGGTTGATCGGCGCCTCGTAGCCTGGCACGAGCCGGCGGTACGAATTCGTGGTTGGGGCGATGAGGGCGCAGAGCGCGGGCGCATGCTTGAGCAATCCACCGATGTAGTAGCGGGCCGTCGCGGACAGATCTCCATACCCTCCAAGCTCCCAGAAGGTATTCTTGCCACCCTTCCAGAGACTCTGGTGAACGTGCATGCCGGAGCCGTTGTCCTGGAAGATCGGCTTAGGCATGAAGGTGGCCGTCTTGCCGTGCTTGCGAGCGGTGTTCTTCACGCAGTACTTGAACCACATCACCCTGTCCGCCATCTTGGTGAGCGTGTCGAACCGCATGTCGATCTCGCACTGGCCGGCCGTCGCGACCTCATGGTGGTGGACCTCAATCGGAACCCCGACAGACTCCAGCGCTAACACCATCTCCGAGCGGAGGTCATGGAGCTTGTCCATCGGCGGCACGGGGAAATAGCCCTGCTTGTAGCGAGGCTTGTAGCCCAGGTTCGGCTTTTCGTCCTTCCCAGCGTTCCAAAACCCCTCCTCCGAGTCGATGAAGTAGTATCCATGCTGGTAGCTCTGATCGAACCGAACGTCGTCAAAGATGAAAAACTCCAGCTCTGGACCAACGAAGGCAGTATCTGCAAGTGCTGTTGACGTGAGGTACGCCTCAGCCTTTTGCGCAATATATCGCGGATCCCGACTATAGAGCTGCCGTGTCACTGGATCCATGATGTTGCAGATCAAGACCAGGGTAGGAACGATCATAAAGGGATCCATCATCGCCGTCGCCGGATCGGGAATCAGGAGCATGTCCGACTCATGGATCGCCTGGAAACCTCGAATAGAGGATCCATCGAATCCGATCCCGTCCGTGAACAGATCTTCTGTCAATTCTCGCCTGGAAATAGAAAAGTGCTGCCACAGACCAGGCATGTCGATGAATCTGAGGTCAACGATCTTCGCGCCTCGCTCGTTCGCCAGCGTGATGACATCCTTCGGTGTCATAGGGCTGCCTTTCCTCCTTCTCGGGTCGAACAATTCGTCGTTGAACAGTTTATGAAGCGGTGGAATTCCCCTTCACCGCGCACCCTCAAATCGCCGCCTCGCCCCTCTCGCCGGTTCGGATCCGGACGACCTCATCGATCGACACGATGAAGATCTTCCCATCTCCGATTCGACCCGTCTTCGCCGAGGACAGGATCGTCTCCACGACCTTATCGCACTTGTCGTCCGGAACCACAACCTCGATCTTCACCTTGGGTAGAAAGTCGATGGTGTATTCACTACCCCTGTACAGTTCGGTGTGGCCTTTCTGCCGGCCGAAACCCTTGACCTCGCTCACGGTAAGGCCCTGGATCCCTACCTCGGCCAGAGCGCTCTTCACCTCGTCGAGCTTGAAGGGCTTGATAATCGCCTCGATCTTCTTCATCCGCCATCCTCCGTCTCTGAAGGCGTTTGCCTCCCTGCCGGGGGTCTTACGCCTCCACTCCAGACACTACTGCTAGTCTTTGCACCCATCGCCTGAACGAGCAAACCGCATGCCAAGGTTCCTAACATCTTAAACTCGTCGCCATCGCTCTGTCGGCCTACCAAACCCGTACTCTTTGGACCTTCCTAGTCATTTCCTCGCTCCCTGCGCCTCAGGCTCTGCCGATATTTTACGCACCCCTCTACCCACACTGACCTCTTTTTATGCAGCTATAGCCGCGCCTCCCGGAGATACTTGGCCGCATCCTCCGGCAGAACAGGATTGATGTAAAAACCGGTCCCCCACTCGAAGCCTGCAACCTTGACAAGGGTCGGCATAATCTCAAGATGCCAGTGATAATGGTCCACCTCGGTCTCCTGGAGCGGTGCACTGTGAATTAGGTAATTGTAGGGGGGGTTGGTGAGAACCTGATCCATCTTGCCAAGGACCCCCTTCAAAATCCTGGAGCAGCTCACCATGTCGGCCTTCTTCGAGTCCTGAAAGAACGGCTCATGATTTCTAGGCAGGATCCAGGTTTCGAACGGAAAGCGCGATGCGAAGGGCGCTATCGCGACGAACTCATCATTCATCGCGATCACCCGGATCTCCTGCTGCAGTTCCTGGCGGATAATGTCGCAGTAGATGCACCGATCCTTGTAATCGAAGTAGGCCTTGGCGCCGTCCACCTCTTCTCTGGCCCGCTTCGGAATGATAGGGGTAGCAATGAGCTGAGAATGAGGGTGTTCCAAAGAGGCGCCAGCTTGCTCACCGTGGTTCTTGAAGATCAAAATGTAGCGGAATCGATCGTCTTTCTTGAGATCGAGTATCCGGTCTCGGTAGGCCCACAGGACATCCTCTACCCGTTCCTCCGGCATAGCGGAGAGCGTATCATTATGGTTGGGAGACTCGATGATCACCTCGTGAGCGCCCAGCCCGTGCATCTTGTCGTAAATCCCTTCACCCTCCCGATCCAGGTCTCCCTCGATCTGGAGAGCGGGGAATTTATTTGGCACAACACGAAGGCTCCACCCCTTGCGATCAGGCAGGTTACCGTCCTTCCGATAGGCCATGATCTCAGGAGGCGTTTTGTCCTCATTCCCTGGGCAGAACGGGCAAAACCCTAATTGCCTCGGTGGCGGAGCAACAGAAAAGTCCGATGGACGCTTCCCTCGCTCTGTCGAAATAATGACCCATCGCGAAGTGATCGGATCCTTGCGGAGCTGCGGCATCCGGTCGTTTTCCTCCTTTGTCCCGAGATCCCCTCGCTTGAAAAGCGTCTAACAGTAAATCACGAGCCTGGGAATGTCAATGGGCAAGACCTGTCCAAGCATAGATTGACGGCGTAACCCGTTCATTTGCCTGCCATGACATATCTGTAGGGGCGGGGTTAATCCCCGCCCGTTGATCGGGAGGGCATAAAGCCCTCCCCTACAGTGCGAATACCCGAGAGGTGTCGCGCCTGCGCGATCTGAGAAACTAGACGCTCGCTAGCGGATGACCGCAACGCGCGCTCGCAATGCGTTGCTCGTGTGACTCTGTTCATCCACCACGAAGACCTCTAAGACCCTGATCCCCTCGCTCTCCCACGTGAAGCTTGTTTCGACCTTCCCGATGGCCAAGCCGTACTTATCAGTTTTCAGGTTCACAACCTTCGGCGCAAAGGCTGGTCTGTAGATCCATTCCCGAAACTCCGAGGGGAAGATGTGAGCCTCAATGAGGTCAGCATCGGTGTCCTCGAAGTCGAAGGTGACTTTCACCGCCTCTCCGACCTTCACCTTCGCAGGCTCAACCCGGAGGTTGGAGATGATCGGCACGCCCGGTCCTGCCAAGGTCGGCTTTATTCGCCAGGTCGCACAGGCTGAAAGTGCGAAGACCAGGACGCCCATCAGCATCACCTGCTTTGCCACACTCCACCCTAACGGTCCGTCATTGCTCTTCAGCATCCTCGGATTTCCTCTCCGCCCCCTTAAGACTCACCCGGTACGTCCCCCTCCCTCCTTCCACACCGACTTGATACGATCTGGCCCCAAGGCTTAAACTGTAGCTACCCCGTTCCCCCAGTAGGCTCTGCCATGCCCGCCGCAATGCGTCAAATCTTCCCTCGTAGGCCCGCAGGGCATCGCACGCCTCTGACACGGAGATCTGGCGGAACCGAATAACCTGCCCCGGCGTGGCCTGGCCCAATCGAAAGATGTCTTCTTGTACAACAACCGCAATCTTCGTGTAGCCACCCGTCGTCTGACGGTCGGCCAATAAGATCATTGGCTGGCCGTCAGGCGGCACCTGCACTGCGCCCAGCGGGGTCGAGTCAGAGATGATATCCGCGCCTGATCGGTGGGCGATCGGCGGTCCCTGGAGCCTGGCGCCCATCCGATCCATCTGTGGTGTGAGACGGTACGCTCCGCTCAAGAACGTACGAATCCCTTCGGGGGTAAACTGGTTCCCTTGCGGCCCAAGGACCACGCGCACCGTGAGGACCTCACCTATCGGCTCCACCCACCCCGATGGCAGTCGGCGTCCGCTGAGAGCCATAGGCTGTCGACCAGCCAGGCCAATCGGCAGGCGATCACCCTGGCACAGGGCCCGACCCTGGACACCGCCGAATGCGGCAGGGATGCAGGTGGAGCGGCTTCCGAGCATGACCGGAACATCGATCCCCCCGGCAATAGCCAGATAGGCGCGCAGCCCTCGCCGGGCGCGCTGGAGCTCAAGGATCTGGCCACTCCGGATGCAGATGGCTGTCCCACACTCAACCGGCCTCCCGTCCACAAGCGGCTGCATGTCTGCCCCAACGATCGCCACGACCAGATCGAGGAGTGCGCGGAGTGTCGGCCCCTCTGCCGTCGCCTCTAAGCCCGCGAGTCCTTCCTCGTTATCAAGCAGCAAGTTGGCGGCCCGCAGCGCGGTCCGATCCATCGTACCGGAAGTGGGCACACCATATTTCTGATACCCGATCCGTCCAAGGTCCTGAACGGTGGTCAGCAGCCCTGGTCTGACCACCTCAAAGGCATCCACTCTGTCCTCTTTCGTACTCGTGCGGCTCTATTCGCACGAATCGGACCTTATCGCCCGGGAGGATCGCGGTCGGTGCCTCAGAAGAAGGATCGAAGAGACGAAGGGGCGTGCGGCCTATAATTCGCCAGCCCCCTGGGCTCTCGATAGGATAGATGCCGGTCTGCCTCCCACCGATCCCAACGGAGCCGGCTTTAACCTTGAGGCGGGGTGTGGAAAGCCGGGGGACCGCGAGCCGTTCCGCGAGGTCGCCAAGGTAGGGGAATCCCGCGATGAAGCCCAGCAGGTAGACATGATAGAGCGGCTCCGAATGGAGACGAACTACCTCATCCCGTGAAAGGCCGCTATGGCGAGCGACGAACTCGAGGTCGGGACCGTATTCCCCACCATAGACGGTGGGGATCTCCACAACCCTGGGTGTCTGGTCGCCTTGGTCCACTAATGAACCATACAGCAAAAGAATCTGCGTTTTCAGGGCGTCACGGTCGATCGTCAGCGGATCGTAGTAGATCGCGAGCGATCGATGGGTGGGCACGGCTTCCAGCACCCCTTTCATCCTTGCCTGCTCCAAAGCCAGGCCCAGGGCCCGGACTTGCCGGTTCAAGGCGAGCTCGATCACGTCGCCCAACTCCACCACCAGGCAGCTCTCTCCGCCATCAAGACACCTGACCGACAAGGAGTTCCTCCAACGGCATGGTCTTGACCCCCGCCAGCGCCAGTCGTTCTCGAAGCCGCTTCGCAATAGCCGGCGCACCGGGGGTATCGCCATGCAGGCAGACGGTATCTACCGTGATGGGGATCATCCGACCGGTGATGGCCCGCACCTTCCCTTCCAGCATTAACAGCACCTGATCAGCCACCGCATCGGGATCGGTGACAATGGCGCCAGGCACCGATCGGGAAACCAGGCTTCCGTCTTCGTTGTAGGCACGATCCCCGAACCCTTCCTGAGCCACCCGTAGCCCCGCCTCCTGGCCGGCCTTCACGAGCTCAGACCCAGGAAACGCCACCAAGATCATGGTGGGGTCCACTTCGGCGATCGCCTCTGCAATCCCTTGGGACAGCAACCGATCTTTGGCGGCCATGTGATAAAGGGCTCCGTGAGGCTTGACGTGCTGAAGCCGCACCCCCTCAGCATTAGCGAAGGCGTAAAGCGCCCCGATCTGGTAGAGAAGATAGTCCCTCGCCTCCCCTGGTGAAAGCGTCATTGGCCGGCGACCGAAGCCCAGCAGATCCGGGTAGCCCGGGTGCGCCCCGACCCCGACGCCGTGCGTCCTCGCGAGCCTGACGGTTCGTCGCATCACCTGTGGATCCCCGCCATGCCATCCACAAGCAATACTCGCCGAAGTGAGATATGGCATCAGCGCCTCGTCGGCCCCCATCATCCACGCGCCAAAGCTCTCGCCGACGTCGCTGTTCAGATCAATCTTCTTCGCGATCACGGTGTAGTTAGCTCCTGGAAGTCACTGGAGGCGTTCCTACGGCGTGCCTCCGCCGTCAGTGAGGTTGACATGGCGTGGATTTTACACTAATGTGGCATACGTTCAAAGATCTTCTCTGGGCAAGCTTTTCGGTAGGTTAAACGTTGTTGGTTCGTGCGATACCCTGTTGCTGTGCAAAGCAGCACACACCACAAGGAGGCAGTAATGGCTGAAACGATCACTCGCGTGGATTACTTCTACATTGAGACCCCCAACAAGCCGGGAGAGGCTGCGCGTACGCTCAACGCGATCAAGGAGGCAGGGCACAACCTGCTGGCCTTCTCTGGGTTTCCCAAGGGTCGGCGAGCCCAGTTGGATTTCATTCCCGCCGATTCGGTAGCCTTTGCGAAATGCGCCAAGAAAGCCGGGTGTAAGCTCAGTAAGAAGAAGAGCGGCTTTCTCATCCAGGGTGAGGACCGCATCGGCGCTGTCGCCAACCTCTTGAGTAAGCTGGCGGATGCGAAGATCAACGTCACCGCTTGCACGGCCGTCTGTGCTGGCAAGAATCGGTACGGCGCAATCCTCTGGGTCAAGTCACCCGACCTTAAGCGGGCCGCAAAAGTGCTCGGTGTCGCCTGACGCATTTCAGCGCAAAGCCGCATATGTGCACGGCCCTTCCTGGCGGACTCAGCCCTGAAGGGCCGTTGTATTTTCCAAGGACCTTTTAGATGAAGGTGAGCATGACGTGTACGACCCGCCGAACCGGAAACTGAGTCAAGGCTCATACTCGGACATGGCAGCGGTCCGGCCGGCCGCACCCCCTTTCGACAAAGAACGGGCAGAGCGATTCATGTGGCGCGCGATCGAGCTGGGCCGAAAGGGGGCGGAGGCGGGCGACGGGGGGCCCTTTGGCACCGTGATTGTCAAAGATGGCGAGGTCGTCGGGGAGGGCTGGAACCGAGTCGTCGCTACCAACGACCCCACGGCCCATGGGGAGGTGGTGGCGATCCGAGACGCCTGTAAGCGGGTCAAGGCCTTCAGCCTCAAGGGTTGCGAGTTGTACACCAGTGGTGAACCGTGTCCGATGTGCCTCAGTGCCATCTATTGGGCGCGGGTGGACCGCGTGTTCTACGGGTTCAGTGTCCAAGACGCTGCTGATGTCGGCTTCGACGACCGGTTCATTTACGAGCAACTGGCCAAACCGCTGGACCAGCGTAAGATTCCCGAGGTTCAAGTCCTCGGTGGTGAGGCGTTGAAGGTACTCAAGGCGTATGCGGCCGACCCCAAGCGGGTGAAATACTGATCGGGCTGGCTACCCCGTGTCTCGCCGACCAATCCGCTGCAGCAAACGGCGGACACAATACGGGTTCTCGGAGTTCACCGTCTCTCCGCGCAGCCACCGCTGCTGAGCTTTGGCGTTAGGCTAAGGTAGAGCGATAAAATGAGCAGCGCTTACGACGGTACCATCGTCACGCCTTATGGCATCTCCCCGGAGTAGATATTCATGATCTTGGTGAGTAGGCCGATGGCATCGGCTCGGCGGCGCTGGAACGAATTGCGGCCGATGATGGTGCCGAACCCGCCGCCATCGCGGATTGCCCGGATCTCATCCAGGACCGCATTGTCGTCCGCCTTGGCCGCCCCGCCGGAGAAGATCACCATCCGTCGCCCATCGAAAGCGCTCTGGACCACATGCCGGACGCGATCCGCCAGGGTCCCGATCGGTACCTTGGTCTTCTCGTAGACCTTCTTGGCCTCCGGCTGCTCGATGTGGGCAGTGGGCAGCTTCACCTTGATGAGGTGCGCGCCAAGCTGCGCGGCGATCTGCGCTGCGTAGGCCACCACGTCGATCGCCGTCTCGCCCTCCTTGCTCAGACCAGTGCCGCGCGGGTAGGACCAGCAGACCGCAACCAGGCCTGACGCCTTGGCCTCAGCCGCGATCTCTCGAAACTGTTGGTACATCGTGGCGCAATGAGCCGAGCCGGGGTAGATCGTGAAGCCCACGCCGACACACCCCAGGCGCAGCGCATCTTTCACGCTGGCCGTCACCGCCGAAAGCGGGTCCTTGTCGTCGTATAGCACGTCGTGGCTATTGAGCTTCAGGATCATAGGGATCTGGCCGGCGAAGTCCGCCGCGCCTGCCTCGATGAAGCCAAGCGGCGCCGCGTAGGCGCTCAAGCGCGCTTCGATCGCCAGATCAAAGTGGTAGTGCGGGTGATAGGCGGGCGGATTGACCGCGAAGCTTCGCGCCGGACCGTGCTCAAATCCTTGATCCACCGGCAAGATCACCAGTCGGCCCGTGCCGCCAAGGTAGCCATGGTTCAACAGGCGCGCCAGGTTCGTCAGCGTTCCCGGAGTGTTACCACTGTACCATCCAAGAATCTCACGGGTACGTGTGTTCATGCACATCGCCTCCTTCGAACCGCCCTGCAGGTCGGGTTCCGGCCCGAACTGATCGTAGAGTGAACGTGCTAACGCTTCCCCTGGTAAAACTCCTCGACGAGAACCACGTCATCGGGGCTGCCGATGATTATCGGCACACGCTGGTGATATTCCGACGGCTCGATGTCCAGGATCCGCTCATCGCCGGTGCTGGCCCGTCCCCCGGCCTGCTCCACGATATAGGACATCGGCGCCACCTCGTAGAGAAGTCGGAGTTTCCCATTGGCGTTCTTTCCTCCGCCAGCTTCACCCGGATACATGAAGAGCCCGCCCTCAAGCAGCGTGCGGTGCAGGTCCGCCACCATCGACCCGACATAGCGGAGCGAATAGGGGCGGCCTGTCGCTTTGTCCGGCGTGCTCAGATAATCGACCGCTCGCCGAGTCTGTTCGGACCAGCGATGGTAGTTTCCATGGTTCACACTGTACGTCTTGCCCCGTCGCGGAATTCGGATGTCGGGGTGTGTCAGAAGGTAATTGTCCAGTGTATGATCCCACGTAAAGCCCTGCACAGCTTCACCCGCGGCGTAGACGAACATGGTACTGGGGCCATACATCACATAGCCGGCCGCTACCTGCTCGGTGCCCTTCCGCAAGATATCCGCCGCCACATGCTCCCGCCCATGGCCACGCCGGTGCCGCACCGAAAAGATCGTCCCCACCGTGCCATTGATGTCGATGTTCGACGAGCCATCAACCGGGTCGAAACAGACTACATAGCTCCCGGGGAGGCAGTTACGGTCGACATGCAGCGGCGCCTCCATCTCCTCTGAGACCATCGTGCAGACGAGACCGGTCTCCTTCAGCGCATCCACGAGCACCTCATTCGACCAGAGATCGAGCTGGGCGATTTGCTCTCCTTGAACGTTTATCTCCCCGGTATATCCCAATTTGCCGTGCAGCGCCGCTCGGTTCACCTCCCGCGCCACAAGTTTCGAGACAGAGCCGATCTTTATGAGAAGCGCGCCCAGATCGCCCTCTACCGGTGTCCGGTCGTCCAGAAGATGACGGGTAAGGGTGATGCCTTTGCTGATCATCGGGTCTCCCATCATGGGTTTCCGCGTTGCTGTACTTTGACCGTATCGCCGTCCTGCACCAGGACTGTGTCAGCCATATCGATGAAGAGCCCCGTTCCGACCACCCCAGGGATCCCAAGGATCGCCTGCTCGAAAGGAGCCGGATCAGGGAGAGGCGCGATGCTACAGTCGAGGATATGATTCCCGTTGTCGGTCACGAACGGCTGCCCATCATGCTCACGGACCGCCGGCCGGCATCCGAGTTCTGTGAGGCGGCGCCGGCAGAGGGACAGCCCGAACGGCACGATCTCTACGGGAAGGATGCCACGGCTCCCCAGGACCGGCACCAGCTTTTCGGCCCCAACCAGGATGATCAGCCGTCGTGACGAGGCGGCCACAATCTTCTCGCGAACCAGCGCGCCACCGTAGCCCTTGATGAGGTCGAGCCGAGGATCGACCTCATCCGCGCCATCAAATGTGACGTCGATGTTTGACACCTCATCGAGCGTCGCCAGCGGTATCCCAAGCTGCGCCGCCAATGCAGCGGTTACCTGCGACGTCGAGACCGCCGTGACCCGAAGACCGGCTTTCACCGCACCGCCCAGGGCGCGGACAAATGCGGTCGCAGCCCGTCCGGTACCCAGGCCGACCACATCGCCGTCCTTGATGAATTCGAGGGCCATATTCGCCATGGACGGCTGAGCCCCCGGCACGCCGGGGGCATCTGAGGGCAACTGTTGATTAGGAGTATGCGGTTCTTGATTCATTGAATGATGAAAGCCCCCAGTCCTCTCTCAAAGGTTACAGATCTATTTGGAGCAGATATTATTACTATGTCAGATATCCGGATGTCAAGGAGCGCTTCAGATACCGAGTGTTCACGACAGCGAAGAAGACGTGCCGCCCATGAAGCGTCATAGTTCTCCATAAAGGAAACCTTATGATAAGTTCCATAATTTTCTATTTGACCTTATGCTAAGAACTGATAACTTAAGGTCACGCATAGGAATGGGTCTGGATCCGACCAGACTCACCGAAGAGTAAAGGCAAGAGGTGAATCATCCGAGACCTCCAGGGGAACGAAACAGCGGGACAGTAGAACAGGGTGAACACGCAGGCTGAAGGGAGGGAACCATGGCAGGAGCAGCCAAGGCAGGAGCCAACAAGGATCCAAAAGACCGGTATAAAGCGGGAGGTGTGGTCCCTTACAAACAGATGGGGTACTGGCAGCCGGAATACACGCCGAAGGACACCGACGTCATTGCGGTGTTCCGTATCACCCCTCAGGAAGGTGTGGATGCGGATGAGGCGGCCGCAGCTGTGGCAGGAGAGTCGTCCACTGCGACCTGGACAATAGTATGGACCGATCGTCTCACCGATCACGATTACTATCGCGGTAAGGCGTACAGGGTGGACCCTGTACCAGGGAGTCCAGGCCAGTATTTCGCCTACATCGCCTACGATTTGGACCTGTTTGAAGAGGGCTCGATCGTCAACCTGAGCGCCTCCATTATCGGCAACGTCTTTGGCTTCAAGGCGCTGAAGGCGCTGCGCCTGGAAGATATGCGAATCCCTGTGGCTTACCTCAAGACCTTTCAGGGTCCGCCTACCGGGATCGTGGTAGAGCGCGAGCGTCTGGATAAGTTCGGCCGTCCGCTGCTGGGCGCCACCATCAAGCCGAAGCTGGGACTGTCCGGCAAGAATTACGGCCGGGTCGTGTATGAGGCGCTCAAGGGAGGACTCGACTTCACCAAGGATGACGAGAATATCAACTCGCAACCGTTCATGCACTGGCGCGATCGCTTCCTCTTTGCAATGGAAGGGGTGAACCGCGCCTCGGCCGCCAGCGGCGAGGTAAAGGGACATTACCTCAATATCTCAGCCGCCACCATGGAGGACATGTATGAGCGCGCGGAATTCGCCAAGGAGTTGGGCAGCGTGATCATCATGATCGACCTGGTAATCGGCTACACTGCGATTCAGTCGATCTCTAAGTGGGCGCGTAAGCACAACATGATGCTTCACCTGCACCGAGCCGGCCACTCGACCTATACCCGTCAGAAGAATCACGGTGTTAACTTCCGCGTAATCTGTAAATGGATGCGCATGGCGGGGGTGGACCATATCCACGCCGGAACCGTGATCGGCAAGCTCGAAGGCGATCCGTTCATGGTCAAAGGATTTTACGATACCCTGCGGGAAAACTCTACCCCAATGGATCTGCAACATGGTCTGTTCTTTGATCAGGACTGGGCGTCGCTCCGCAAGGTCATGCCGGTCGCGTCTGGCGGCATCCACGCCGGGCAGATGCACCAGTTGCTCCACTACTTTGGTGAAGACGTGGTGCTCCAGTTCGGCGGCGGGACCATTGGCCATCCGACCGGCATCCAGGCAGGCGCTATAGCCAACCGGGTGGCCTTGGAAGCAATGGTTCAGGCGCGCAACGAAGGCCGCGATTATTTGAACGAAGGTGAGGAGATTCTGGCGAATGCCGCAAGATGGTGTCAGCCATTGCGAACGGCGCTGGAAGTGTGGAAGGATATTACCTTCACCTATGCATCGACCGATACCGCGGACTTTGTTCCGACAACAACGGCCACGTAGGTGAAAAGGGAGGAAGCATTATGCGAATCACTCAAGGTGCCTTCTCGTTCCTGGCTGATCTGACCGATGAACAGATCAGGAAGCAGGTGGAGTATGCGTTGAATAATAAATGGGCCGTCAGTGTCGAGTTTACGGATGACCCGCATCCCCGCAATACCTTCTGGGAGATGTGGGGCTTGCCGATGTTCGACCTGGAAGACCCGGCTGGGATTGTGTACGAGATCAATGCTTGCCGCAAGGCCTATCCCAACCACTACATCAAGGTGAACGCCTTCGACCACACGAAAGGCTGGGAAACTATCCGTATGTCTTTCATCGTTCACCGGCCGACGAATGAGCCCGGCTTTAGCCTTGTGCGCCAGGAGGTGAATGGCCGAACCATCAACTACACCCTACACAGCTATGCCACCGACAAGCCGGAGGGCAAGCGGTATACGGACTGAGCACGTTATCGGACTTTATGGGAGGGAGGGGGTGAACCCCCCTCTCCTCCCCACACTATGCGGTTTCGAGCAATAGTTGTGAGGACCGCCAGGTGGAGTGAGGAAGTCAATGAGTGAAGCGGAAGTTGAACAAACCCCTGAAGAGAAGGCCTTGTCAAGACTCCCCGACGATACGCCGGTGGATCTTGAAGGTGTCGTTCGCGATTCCCAGGTTCAGGAGATCCTTGATAAGCTCGATCGGGAACTGGTCGGCCTGAAGCCGATTAAGACGCGAATTAGAGAAATCGCGGCCTTGTTGCTGGTCGACAGGGTGCGGAAAAGCCTGGGGCTCATGTCAGGCCCCCCCAGCCTCCATATGTGCTTCACCGGTAATCCCGGCACAGGAAAAACCACCGTAGCCATGCGAATGGCCGAGATTCTGCACCGCCTCGGTTATATCCGTAAGTGCAATTTGGCGGCGGTGACGCGCGATGATCTCGTCGGCCAGTACATCGGGCATACCGCGCCGAAGACCAAAGAGGTCTTGAAGAGAGCCATGGGCGGCGTACTGTTTATCGACGAAGCCTATTATCTCTATCGTTCGGAGAATGAGCGTGACTACGGCCAGGAGTCCATCGAGATCCTGCTCCAGGTCATGGAAAATCAGCGAGAGGACCTCGTGGTCATCCTGGCCGGTTACAGGGACCGCATGGAAACATTCTTCCAGGGCAATCCAGGGATGTCCTCCCGTGTCGCGCATCATCTGGATTTTCCGAATTACACGGCGGAAGAACTCATAGCGATTGCCAAGCTGATGTTGGAAGAGCAGCAATACCGTTTCAGCCCAGAAGCTGAAAAGGTCTTTCATTCGTATCTTCTCAAGCGCATGCAGATGCCCAACTTTGCCAATGCCCGTAGTGTGCGGAATGCCCTTGATCGGGCCCGCCTGCGCCAGGCCAATCGCTTGTTCGCGCAACACAGAGACACACTCACGAAAAAAGATCTGGTGACGATTGAGGCGGAAGATATCCTTGTCAGCCGCGTATTCATGGATAGTCAGCCGGAATCCGATCAGAAAACAGATCGAGAGTAGAGCGATGATCGATATCGAGACCCACCGCCGTATCCCCCGCTGTATGAGCACCCAGCACCCGGACAACGTCACCGTCCCCTTCTTCGCCCAAGGGCCTGTGATGGAGGGGATGGACGAGATCCGGGAGGCCTACTATGCCTTCTCTCATTTAGGCTGCGATGAGCAGATGTGGGACTTCGAAGGGAAGGAGGTCGATGAGTTCGTCGTCGAGAAGCTCTTGACGACCTACGAAGGGTTCTTCCGGGCGTTTCCCTTAGGACGGAAGATGTTCCTGACCTTACGAGTTCCAAACCCTGCTGTGGAAAAGGCGCAGGGGAAGATCCTCCTCGAAGTCCTCCAGGGAATCCCCCGAGCGTACGATGTGGCCCGCCTCTTCTACGGGGAGGATGTAGCCCCCATCTTCGAGATTATCTTCCCCATGACCACCTCGGCGGAGGAGCTGAACCGTGTACTCCGGTACTATCAGGTCTTCGTCACGGGGAAGGGGGCGGCGGTTCTTACCCCCGGCGATATCCCCCTCAAAGAGTGGATTGGAGAGTTCCACCCCACCACGATCCAGATCATCCCCTTGATCGAGGATAAGGAGTCGCTTCTTCGGGCCGATGCCATCGTCCGTGCGTACCTTCAGGGCAAAGACCTCTCGTACCAGCGCGTCTTCTTAGCCCGTTCCGATCCCGCCTTAAACTATGGGAGCCTGGCGGCCAGTCTCCTGGTAAAGGTAGCCTTGAGCCGCCTGGAAAGGCTGGAGCGGGAGCTGGGGATTCCCATCTATCCGATCCTTGGGGCCGGAAGCGCCCCGTTTCGTGGCAACTTCCGACCCGATACAGTGAAACGACACCTTGCGGAGCACCCGAGCGTTCAGACGTTTACGATCCAGTCGGCCTTTAAATACGACCATCCGGCTCCTGCGATCATCCAGGCCATCGAGGCCCTCAAGAGCGCACCCAGAAAGAGTGCCCAGCCGATGGAGCCGGAGGGGAAGATCATCGATCTGATTGAGCGGATCTCCGCTTGCTACCAGCGCCAAGTGAGAGCGCTGGCACCCCTTATGAATGACGTAGCCCCCGCCGTCCCCAGGCGGCGGATGCGGAAACTCCATATCGGTCTTTTCGGCTACAGCCGGAGCATCGGCGGGATCTCGCTCCCCAGGGCCATCTCTTTCTGTTCCGCCCTCTACTCCTTAGGCCTTCCCCCCGAGATCCTCGGCCTCTCCTGTCTTGATCAGGAGGATCTGGCCCTTCTCAGGAAGGTTGACCCAGGGTTCGAAGCCGACCTCGGAGATGCCCTTCAGTATCTGAACGAGGAGACGTATACCCTCCTCCCCCCCGCTGAAGCGGAGGAGATCAGGAGGACCATCCGACTCCTCCGCCTCCCCCTCTCCCCGGATCATGCCCACCGTGAGGTCACTGCGACGATTATCAAGCGGGCTGGAGAGGGAAATGTCAAGGACCTCGGCGATCTCATCCTCCGGGCGGCCTGGATTCGAAAGTTTCTAGGCTGAATGTCCCGATAGATCTCCTCAACTACAAAGGCTGGCCTTATAGTGCAGAAGGGCTCGTCCGATTTGCTTGTCACGCCGTTCCAATTCTTTCAGGCTGCTAATGGGCCTCATCTGCCACCCTCCCCTTTTTTAGTCATGCTATGATAACGGGAAGACTGAAGTTCGATGTAAATTAAGGAATTGCGGTGCGTGTTTGGTCTGGATGCCTGAGGGTAAGAGTGTATGGGCATTGATAAGGGTCTCGGCTGGGCAGCCGATCGAGTTCCCTCTACCCACCGCGCCTGGGTGGAGGTCGATCTCGGGGCGATCCACCGAAATGTGCAGGCGATTCGACGGCTGCTAAGACCGTCGACGCAGTTCATGTCGGTCGTCAAGGCCGATGGCTATGGCCATGGCGCTGTTGCGGTCGCTCAGACCGCGCTCTCAGCCGGCGCCTCGTGGATCGCGGTGGCCACGCTTGAAGAGGGGGTCCAGTTGAGGCGGGCTGGGATTGAGGCGCCGATTCTCCTCTTTGGCCCCGCAATCTGCAAAGAGGAGATCGAGGCGATTGCCGACCATCGGCTGCAGCCGACCGTCTGTAGCCTCGACCAGGCCCATCGGTTCTCCGAGGCGGGTCTGGGGCCGATCCAGATTCACCTGAAGATCGATACCGGCATGTCCCGTCTGGGAGTCGCCTGGCAGGAGGCTCAGGATCTCCTCAACGCCCTCAGGCTCTTGCCCAATGTCACTGTCTCCAGTTTCTACAGTCATCTGGCCACAGCGGATGCAGCAGATCCCGTCACGATCGCCCAGCAACTCGAGCGATTTGCCAAGCTGGTAGAAGCGCTGGAGGCGCAGGGGGCCAGGCCCCCATTGGTGCACCTGGCCAATTCAGCCGCTACCTTAGCGCTCCCCGAGACTCACTTCGACCTGGTTCGGATCGGGCTGGCTCAGTATGGCCTGTACCCAGCCTCTCACCTTCAGGAAGTTGTGGCCCTTCACCCCGCCCTCTCTGTCAAAGCAAGGATCATCTTCATCAAGACGGTTCCATCAGGGACCGGGGTCAGTTACGGTCATACCTTTCGAACGGGGCGCCCGACGCGACTGGCCACCGTGTCTATCGGTTATGGCGATGGTATCCCCCGCGCCCTCTCAAACAGGATCGACTTCCTGGTTCGCGGTCGGCGGGCTCGGCAGGTGGGAACGATTACGATGGACCAATGCCTGATCGATGTCACCGACGTGCCGGAGACGTTCGAGGGAGAGATCACCACGCTGCTTGGGCAGGACGGGGACGAGCGCATCTCGGTCGCGGAGTGGGCAGAACGTCTGGGGACTATCCCGTACGAGATCCTCACGGTCCTCTCCCCTCGCCTGCCGAGACTTTTCTGCCAGGGAGGTTGACTGGCGCAAGAAATATTGCGAGAAAACTGGCGGCGCGTCAGGACCCCTCTCACCCAGAAGGCAGTTTTGTAGACAGAGGCTTGACCGTATGGTATAGTTGCTGTAATTTCCGCTCGGAGGCTCAAGCGAGAGTGGCGGAATGGCAGACGCGCTGGACTTAGGATCCAGTCCGCCTTCGGCGGATGGGGGTTCAAGTCCCCCCTCTCGCACCATGAATCTGGCCTGTGATTCCGAGGCACCCATGAAAGTAGACATCGAAGAAATCAGCAGCACCAAACGCGCGCTTCGAATCGAATTGCCCCCCCAAAGCCTCCTGGAGAAGCTAGAGGTGGCGTATCTGCACCTCGCTAAAAAGGCTCGCCTGCCAGGTTTCCGCCCCGGTAAGGTTCCGCGAGATGTCTTGCGTTCGCGCTTCAAGGAGGAGGCGAAGCAGGAGGCCCTCCAGGAACTCGTCCCGGAAAGCTATAGTCAGGCGCTCAAAGAGGTCAATCTGGATCCGGTGAGCGAGCCCAGGCTGGATGAGGTGGTCTGCGAGGAGGGGAAGCCTTTCAGTTACCGGGCTACCTTCGACGTAAAACCTGTGCTGCAGCTCTCGGGTTACACTGGGGTTGAGGTCTACAAGGAGAAGGTCGAGGCGACGGACCCGGAGGTGGATCGGGCCCTGGAGTACCTTCGGGAGCGAGCGGCAGAGTACGTACCGATGGATGGCTGGCCCGCCCTGCAGGAAGACCTCCTGGTGGTCGACTATGAAGGCTTTGCCGGCGGTAGACCGCTCAAGGGCGTGAGTGGCCAAAATGCCTCGATTCTTCTCGGCGCTCACCAGTTCATCCCTGAGTTTGAGGCCCAACTCCATGGGCTAAAGAAAGGAGAGCTCAAGGAGTTCTCCCTGGAATTCCCGACCGATTACGGGCGACGGGAGCTGGCGGGAAAGCGGGTGCTCTTTAGAGTCACTGTCAAAGAGGTCAAGAAGAAACAGGTACCGCCGCTGGATGATGATTTCGCCAAGTCAGCGGGTGAGTGCAAGGATGTTCGCGAGCTCAGGGAGAAGGTGAAGCAGGATCTACTGGTACACAAGGAGCGGGAGCATGTGGCACGTCTGAAGGGCCAGATCCTTGAAAAGTTGCGTGCCGCCCACCCCTTCGATCCTCCGGAGTCGCTGGTTGATGCGGAGGTCGAGGCAATCCTTGCTGATCTGAGGCGTGACGTTGGCGGGCACAGGGCAACCCCTATTCGGAGTGAAGACGAGGCGACGCGGACCAAGGCGAGAGAGCTTGCCTTAAGACGGGTACGAAACTCCCTCCTGCTGGAGGCGGTGGCAAAGCAGGAAGGGCTTGTCGTGTCGGAGGAGGAATTGCACAACGAGGTCGAATCGACCGCCGCCGCCTTAAACCAGAAACCGGAGGCCTTCCGCAAGCTGCTACAGCAGGAGGGGCGAATTGAGAGCATTCGAATACAAGTACTGGAGCGGAAGGCGCTTGATCTTCTGTACGAGCGGGCCAATGTGGTGGAAGGGAACAATCTTGTGACCCTCGCCTGAGCGCCACGCAAAGGGAGTACGTACGCAATGCAACTGATTCCAATGGTTGTGGAGCAGACCAGCCGGGGCGAGCGAGCCTACGATATCTTCTCCCGTCTCCTGAAGGACCGGATCCTGTTCATCGGTACCCCGATCGATGACGCTGAATCAAATCTGGTGATCGCCCAGCTCCTCTTTCTGGAAGCCGAAGACCCTGACAAAGACATCCATATCTATATCAACTCACCGGGCGGGTCGGTCACTTCCTCCCTGGCTATCTATGATACCATGCAGTATATCAAGCCGGCTATTGAGACAATCTGCATGGGCCAGGCGGCCAGTGGCGCCGCGCTCCTTTTAGCGGCTGGCGCCAAGGGAAAGCGCTACGCCCTCCCACACGCGCGGATCATGATCCACCAGCCTTACGGGGGAGCCCAGGGGCAGGCGTCCGATATCCAGATCCAGGCGAAAGAGATCCTTCGGATGCGACAGGAACTGGATCGGATCATCGCCAACCACACCGGCCAGCCGCTGGAGCGAATTGAGAAAGACAGCGACCGCGACTTTTTCATGTCGCCTGAGGAGGCCAAGGAATACGGCCTGATTGACGTAGTGATCCACTCGCGCGATGGCCTTCCATTATCGGCCACAGCCCCAGCGCCATAGATGGTCCAGACGTTGAACCAACTTGTCCAGAGTTGCGCCAATCACAGTTGACCCCACAGCCATTGAGAGAAGCAACGGTCCACGATCCAGGGTATATGGACAGTTTTGTGTTCCAGGCAGCATGGCCTAAGCAAAGACCCGCGCGTGGCGGATCTTTCACTTGGGACTTCGAGCTCGAAACCTGGAACGCTAGGGGGAGGCGTAGATGGCCAAAGCGGTGAAAGGCGGGGGAAAGCTCACCTGCTCCTTTTGCGGAAAAAGTCAAGACGACGTGCGAAAGCTGATCGCCGGTCCCACAGTCTACATCTGCGACGAATGCATCGAGCTCTGCAACGACATCATCGCTGAGGAATGGGAAGAGGAAAAGGGCAAGGGTTCCGGCGAGCTCCCCAAGCCGACCGAGATTAAGTCGGTCCTGGACCAGTATGTCATCGGCCAGGACCGGGCCAAGAAGAGCCTGGCGGTCGCCGTCCACAACCACTATAAGCGTATCAACGCTCGGATGACCTTTGACGACGTCGAACTGACCAAGTCAAATATTCTCCTCATCGGTCCAACCGGATGTGGCAAGACCCTGCTGGCGCAAACCCTGGCTAAGATCCTGGACGTACCATTCACCATCGCCGATGCCACCACCCTCACTGAGGCGGGATATGTCGGGGAGGACGTGGAGAACATCATCCTTCGACTGTTGCAGGTGGCAGACTACGATGTAGAGCGGGCAGAGCGCGGGATCATCTACATCGACGAGATCGACAAGATCGCGCGCAAGTCCGAAAATCCATCCATCACGCGGGACGTCTCCGGGGAGGGCGTCCAGCAGGCCCTCCTGAAGATTCTTGAGGGAACCGTGGCCAATGTCCCACCGCAGGGCGGGCGCAAGCACCCCCAACAGGAGTACCTGCAGGTTGACACGACGAACATCCTGTTTATCTGCGGCGGGGCATTCGTTGGGCTGGAGAAGATCATTGAACATCGGACTGGCCAGAAGTCGATGGGATTCGGCGCCGATATCCAGGCAAAGCGGGGAAGGCGGATCAGTGAGCTGCTGGCCAATTCCCAACCGGAAGACCTGCTTCGGTATGGCCTCATCCCCGAGTTGGTGGGGCGACTGCCGGTGATGGCGGTCGTGCACGAGCTTGACGAGAAGGCGCTGGTGCGGATCCTTGTAGAACCGAAGAACGCCATTTTGCGACAGTATCAGAGGTTCTTCGATTTCGAACACGTGAAATTGACCCTTACCGACGAGGCGATCAGCGCTGTGGCTCAAGAGGCGGTAAAACGGCAGACCGGTGCCCGTGGCCTCCGGGCGATCCTTGAAGAGATCATGCTCGACATCATGTACGAGGTCCCCTCACAGTCGGGGATTGCGGAGTGCATCGTCAACCGTGAGACCGTGGTCGAACGGAAACCGCCCATCATCCTCTATAAGAAAAAGGCCGAATCAGCCTGATCGCTAAACCCATTGCGGATTGACGGCGCCTCTTTCTACCCTTTTTTCCCATTCGGTAATCTGACATCTGCAATTCGATCGCTCCTCGACAGTCTTTTGTTCGCTTCATGACGAGAGGAGCGAGTTTTTCTCGAACTGCTCGGAGGTACTCAGTGTGAGGTCCTATTTGTGGCGTCAACTACTCGTGGCAGGTTACCTGATTCTCCTCCTCTCGGTCTCGGGGTGCGCGACTCTCGACCTCTTTTCACCGAAGCAGGCCGAGACACCAGCCGGCTCGGACCGGGAGTTGATGAGCCAGGCTGAGGCGGCCATC
>Ga0080064_1002527_pt1 | contig 30588 bp, 24 predicted proteins | sample Subgrocontami54m_FD_69260 | JGI IMG/M metagenome (GOLD analysis project Ga0080064, IMG submission 69260) | Subsurface groundwater microbial communities from S. Glens Falls, New York, USA - GMW46 contaminated, 5.4 m (SPADES assembly) (version 2) ...
GATCGTGTGGCTCGAGACGCCCTCCAACCCGCATCTGAAAGTCATCGACATCGAGGCAGTCGCCGAGCGGCTCGACGCGCACCAGGGCGCCCGCGGGGAGCGGCCGCTGCTGGTCGTCGACAGCACGTTCGCCTCACCGGCGATCCAGCGGCCACTCACCCTCGGCGCCGACATCGTGTTCCACTCCGCGACCAAGTACCTGGCCGGCCACTCGGACGTGGTCAGTGGGATCGCGGTCACCGCGCGGGACGACCTCGGGGAACGGCTGCGCTTCCTCCAGAACGCGATGGGCGCCGTGCCCGGACCGTTCGACTGCTTCCTCGTCCTGCGCGGGCTGCGGACGCTGGCCCTGCGGGTCGAGCGGCACGCTGCCAACGCCGCGGTCGTGGCCGCCTTCCTGGCCGGGCGCGACGACGTCGAGTGGGTCCGCTACCCGGGGCTCGCCACGGGCGATCGCGCCCACCCCAATGCGGCCGTGGCCGCGCGGCAGATGCGCTCCGGTGGCGGGATGATCTCGTTCGCGCCGCGCGCCGGCGGTCGCCACGGGCGCGCTGCCGGTGCCCGCGCGATCGCGGTCTGCGAGGCGACCCGCATCTTCACCCTGGCCGAGTCGCTCGGTGGGGTCGAGTCGCTGATCGAGCTGCCCGCCCTGATGACCCACATGTCGGTGGCCGGGAGTCAGCTCCAGGTCGAGGACGCGCTGATCCGCCTGTCGGTGGGGATCGAGTCGGTCGACGATCTCATCGCCGATCTGCGCCAGGCGCTCGACGGGGCCTGATCCAACGAAGCGTCGCCGGGTTATTCGATCGGCTCGAGATCGATCGTCCGGACCTGGCGCGTTCCACCACCCTCGGTGCGGACCTGGGCGGTCGGAATGACCGCACCGGCGAACCGCTCGATGGTGGCGATCTCCCCGCTATACAGCCCGACCCCGATGATCCGGACCCGGTCGCCGACCGCCAGGTCGGTCCGGCCATGGCGGGCCGCCGTGTTGATCTCGGCGACGGTCGGACGCAGGTAGGGCTCGGGGGCGGTCACGCCGGGGATCGGCGGCCTCGGCTGTGGCGGCTTCCGATAGACGGTCTTGCGTTTCGGGCCTGGCACGTTCGGTGGTGGACCTCCATGATCGATCGATGACGCGGCGAGATCGCCGGGTCGATCATACGGTGGCGATCGGTCAGGGTGCCACGATCGGCGGCTGGCTGGGGGCTGGAGTCAGTTTCGTCGCGGAGGTTGCCGAGCCGTTCGCCGTCTTGGCCGAGTAGATCGCCTCGAGGGCGCCGTCGGCCGCCAGGGTCAGGACGACCGTCACCGTATCGCTCCCAGTCAGGCCGAGCGCAGCGGCTGGATAGGTCGCCTCGAGATGGCCGTCGCCGCGATCGACGACCGCGGTCGGGTGGCGGAGCGCGTCGAGCGGATCGCCGTCGGGCGCCCCGGTATCCACCGCGACCCACGACTTGCCCGGTTCGAGGACCCACGATCGCGGTGGGATCGTCCGGTAGGTGATCGTCGCGCCGTTCGACTCGACCTCGAAGTCGCTGGCGTCACCGAGCGTCCGGCCGTGGGCATGAGTGGCGACCTTGCCGGCGACCGTGATCGTGGTGTCGAAGGTGTAGCCCGTGCCGAACGCGGCGAAGGCGGCCGTCAGCCGCTCGGTCGGCCCTGTCGTCGCCCCACCGGCGGGGAACGATGTCGTCGGTCCCGATGATCCGCCCGGGGTCGTGACGGGGCCCGGGTTCGAGCCACAGGCCGCGAGCGCCAGGCAGAGCAGGACGGCCCCGCCGGCGAGACGAAGCCGTCGACGTTCGTTCGCTGTCGACCGCGCCGTGGGCGGCCGGTGAGGTCGGATCAGGGCTGATGCTTCGGCTTCGGCTGATGGTCGCCGGCGCCGTGGCCGCTCCAGCCCCAGCCCCAGCCGCCGTGGTGGCCACGACGATGATGGTCGCCCTTGCCGTCGCCGCAGAACCCGGAGTGGCCGGCCACCTTGAGGGTGTACGTCCCATCGTCGTTCTTGAACAGGGCGACCGCGACCCCAACGTGGGTCTTGTCGAAGCGGACCCAGAAACCGCTCAGGAAGTCGCCCCGCTTGACGTCCTTGGCGCCGCCCTTGTGGGGCTTGCCGCCAAGGCCGTTGAGATCGAACGCCTTCTCGGTGGCCGGAGCGCCAGTGGCTCCGTCATAGACAACGGTGCCGTTGGGATCGACGTGGAAGGCGACGCTGACCGCGGTCCCGTCACAGAGCCTGGCCGACCAGGTCCGGGCGCCACCGAGGCCGGGCAGCGAGCCGGTCACCTTCTGGCGGTCCCGTCCACTCAGGACGATCGCCAGGCGGGCCGAGCCGTCGGCCTTGTGGACGGTGATCCAGATCGAGAGGTGCTTGGTGAACCCGTCGTGGGTGAAGGTGACGCCGCCAAAGGCCCAGGCCCAGCCCTTGTCGTCCTTGTCCTTCTTGTCGAAGGCCTTGGCCTTGGGATCGACCTTGGCGGCCTCAACCCCGGATGGCTTGGTGATGGCACCGATCGTGATCGTCGGGTTCCCGTCGGAGTCCTTGGCGATGGAGTACTTGACGGTGGCGTCGCCTGTCCCGAACACATTGGCCGCCCAGGTTCCGTCGCCGAGCAGGTTGGCCAGGCTCGACTTGGCCTTGATCGCGAGCCGATCGCCGGAGGCGCGGACGGTCACCTTGGTCGTGCCATCCGCATTCGTGAAGGTCACCACGTCCTTGGCGCTGCCGGTCGAGGTGAACGTGCCAAGCGGGGTCAGCGAGACGCCCGAGATGTCGCCGACACCGTCCAGAGTGACGTCGACGGTCAGCGGCACACCCAGCATGGGCAGGGTGGCCGTCATCCCGCCGGTCTGGGTGATCGGGTTGTTCGAATTCGCGGCCGCGCTCGCCGGGAGGGCCAGCAGGATCAGCCCTGCCAGGGCCAGAAACGGGAGCCTGGCGAGGAATTGCTTGGTCGGGCCTGCCATATCGGTTCGTCTCCTCCGTGTCTGCGAGCCCGGGCCCGCTTGGGGTCCGTATCACGCGCTGGGCTCGCCCTGGGATCGAGCACGCTCCGGTGGGGCGCTCTTGCCCTACCCTACCCCAGGATCCCGGGAGTGTCTGCCGCGTCCCCGAGCGCAATCGCCAGATTCCCGCCCATTCGTTGCCGCCGCGCACCACTTCCTTGCTGCGACTGTAAGGTGCGCCTCATCGGGTTGTCAGGATCAGTTGGCGTTACCATCGGGACGCCCGCGTACGGGGCAACCCGGCCGCAACCTTGCCGCAATGGTTCTCGGGTTGTATCCTTCCCGGGACTGCGGAAGCCGACTCCCTCCGCCGCCCTTTTGGGACGGCCACGAGGCACGCGCGGCCGGTCGACCGATCGTCCATGCGATGGACGTGGGCTCGACCCGCCCAGATGCCGACCAGGGAGCGACCGCCAAGTGACCGCCACCCGTACCGCCAGCAAGACCTCGTCCACGCCAACGATCGGGCGCACCGTCCGGGCCAACCGGTCGTCCGCCGAGCTGTACGAGGACGCCATCCGGGCTGGAGAGGGTCTGCTCGCGGCCGACGGCCCTCTCGTCGTCCGGACCGGCAAGCACACCGGCCGGAGTCCCGATGACAAGTTCGTCGTCGACGAGCCGTCGAGCCGGGACAAGATCTGGTGGGGTCCGGTCAACCGGCCGATCGCCGAGGCCAACTACGACCGACTCCGGGCCCGCTTGATGGATCATCTGGCGGCCCGGGTGATGTACGCGCAGGACTGCTTCATCGGCGCCGATCCGGCCCACCGGCGGAGCCTGCGGGTCTACACCGAGACCGCCTGGGCGAGCATCTTCGCCCGAAACCTGTTCCGCCGACCGAGCGCCGCGGAGCTGGCCGCCTTCACCCCGAACTTCACGATCATCGACGCCCCTTCGTTCAAGGCGGATCCGGCGACCGAGGGCACCAGGTCCGAGACGGCGATCCTGGTCCACCTCAAGCGGATGGAGATCATCATCGTCGGAACCGAGTACGCGGGCGAGATCAAGAAGTCGGCCTTCACGGTGATGAACTACCTGATGCCCGACGAGGGCGTGCTCCCGATGCACTCGGCGGTCAACGTCGGTGCGGCCGGCGACCCGGTCGTCTTCTTCGGTCTGTCGGGGACGGGCAAGACGACCCTGTCGGCCGATCCGCTGCGCAGCCTGGTCGGCGACGACGAGCACGGCTGGAGCGATCAGGGCGTGTTCAACTTCGAGGGCGGCTGCTACGCCAAGACGATCCGTCTGTCGCCGATGTACGAGCCGGACATCTTCCAGACCACCCGCCGGTTCGGGACCATCCTCGAGAACGTCGATCTCGATCCGCGGACCCGCCAGCTCGACCTCGCCTCGGACCGGTTCACCGAGAACACCCGGGGCGCCTATCCGCTCGAGTTCATCGGCAACGCCGACCCGACCGGGATGGCCGGCCAGCCGAAGCATGTCGTGCTCCTCACGGCCGACGCGTTCGGCGTCCTGCCGCCGATCAGCCGGCTGACCCACGACCAGGCCGCCTACCATTTCCTGAGCGGCTACACCGCCAAGCTGGCCGGGACCGAGATCGGGGTCAAGGAGCCGAAGGCGACCTTCAGCACCTGCTTTGGCGCCCCGTTCATGCCGCGTCATCCGGGCGAGTACGCGGCGATGCTCGTCGAGCGGCTGGCCAAATGGGATGTCCCGGTCTGGCTGGTGAACACCGGCTGGACGGGCGGTCCGTACGGAACCGGCCAGCGGATGGACATCAATCACACCCGAGCGATGGTCAGGGCGGCCCTCGACGGCCGACTCGACGCCGTCTCCACGATCGACGATCCGATCTTCGGGATCGCCGTGCCGACCTCCTGCCCGGACGTGCCGGCATCCTTCCTCCAGCCGCGCGAGACCTGGCCGGACCCGGCCGCCTACGACCGCCAGGCACACATGCTGGCCCGGATGTTCGCCGCCAACTTCGCCACCTACGCCGACGGCGTCGCGCCGGCGGTCCGCGAAGCGGGCCCGCGGATCGAGGACTAGCCGGGCAACCGACCGAGTTCGACGTCGGATCGGCCGAGGAGCCGTTTCGCCTCGCGGATCCCGGAGCTCATCGCGCCGTCGGCGAACCCGACCCGGGCGCTGGTCGTCGCTTCACCGGCAAAGAGCAGCCGACCCCCGACCGGCTGGCCGAGAAGGTCCAGGTCGGCCGGCTCCGAGCGGCGGCTGGTGTAGGTGTAGGCGCCGCGGGTGAACGGGTCGCTGCCCCACGACGTTCGGACCACCTCGACCGGCTGGGCGATCGGTCCACCGATGGCCCGCTCGAGGAGATCGCAAACGTGGGCGACCACGTCCGACTCGGGCCGGTCGGCGATGCACCCGGCCGACGATCCGAAGCCGAAGGCCACGATCAGCGGACCGCCGCCGAATCGATCGAGGGCCACCAGGACCGGCGGCTCGAACGACCCATCGTGGGGCACGACGAGGAGGTGGCCGACGCCGGCCTCGGACCAGAACGGGCGCTCGAACCGGAGGACGATCTTCTCGAACCGCCCGAAGCCGACTCGCTCGATCGCCGACAGGCGTTCGAGCGGCAGCGGGGGATCGAACCGCAGGTCGGCCGCCTTGAGCACGCCGAGGGGCACGGTCACCAGGACGTGGGAGCCGTCAAACGACGCCCCATCGTCGGTCCGGACACGAACCCCTCGGCCGTCGGCGGCGATCTCGGTGACCCGGGCGTCGCGGCGGACATCGATCCCGGCGGCCATCGCCTCGACGATCCGTCGGTACCCACCCGCTGGCACGTCGCCGAGATAGTCGCCCTCATAGTGCCCGCTGTTGCCCGGGTAGTGGACCAGCGCGCCATCCTCGGCCGGGCCCGAGGAATCGCTTTCGGCGTTGTTCCGGACCATCGTCTCGAGGCGCCCGGGGTCGACCCGGCCGAGGAGCTCGGCCCCGCGCACCTCGACGAACCGGTCGATCCCGTCGGCGACCGACGCGCCGGCCGGCAGCGCCGCGGCGATCCCCGGAGTGGTCGCCGGGAACGTCTCGATGGCCGCCTCGATGAGCAACTCGGTCTCGGCCGGGTCGATCAAGCCGTCGATCGGGTCGAGGATCGCGATGTCCCGGAACAGGTCGCCCGACACCCCGGCGACGCCGGCAAGGTCGGCGAAATCGGTCAGCGGGTTGCCGATCGGCTCATGGATCCAGGAGCCGCCAAGGTCGACCGGCAATCCGCCAAGCTCGACCGTGTGGAGTCGGCCGCCGAGCCGATGGCGAGCCTCGACGACGACCGCATCGACCCCGTGATGGGCCAGGGCGTTGGCGGCGGTCAGCCCGGCGATCCCGGCGCCCACGATGACGACACGATCGACGGGCCGCTGGATCCCTCCGGGGATGCGGCGATCGCCATCGTGGAACGACCGGCTGACGGGCATGTGGCCGATCATGCCACGCACCGTTGGCCACCGAAGGCCCCACCGGCGATCGAACCGGGAAGCCCGTTCGCCGACACGTAGAATGGCGGCGGTCATCCGAACGCGCGAAGGAGCAACCGTCTCCATGTCTCGTCACAAGGTCACCGTCGTCGGCGCCGGCAACGTCGGCGCCACCACCGCCCAGCGGATCGCCGAGGCGGGACTGGCGGACGTCGTCCTGGTCGACATCGTCGAGGGGCTGCCCCAGGGCAAGGCGCTCGACCTTGCCGAGGCCGGGCCGGTCGTCGGCCACGACGCCCGGGTGATTGGCACGAACGATTACGCGGATACGGCCGGGAGCGACATCATCGTGGTCACCAGCGGCCTCGCCCGCCAGCCGGGGATGAGCCGCGACGACCTGCTGGCCAAGAACGCCGGGATCGTCCGATCGGTCGTCGAGCAGGCGGCGCGGCACTCGCCCGAGGCGATCCTGATCGTGGTCACCAACCCGCTCGATGCGATGTGCCACGTGGCGCTCAAGGCATCGGGGTTCCCGCGCGAGCGGGTCCTCGGGATGGCCGGCGTCCTCGACTCGGCCCGCTTCCGGACCTTCATCGCCGCGGAGCTCGGGGTGTCGGTCGAGGACACCCATGCGTTCGTCCTCGGTGGGCACGGTGACACGATGGTCCCGCTGTCGCGCTATTCGACCGTGGCCGGCGTGCCGATCACCGAATTGTTGTCGCCCGACCGGGTGACGGCCCTCGAGGAGCGGACCGCCAACGGCGGTGCCGAGGTGGTCGCCCTGCTCAAGACCGGCTCGGCGTTCTACGCCCCGGCCGCCAGCACCTTCGAGATGGTCGAGTCGATCCTCCGCGACCGGAAGCGCGTCCTGCCCTGCGCGGTGCTGCTGAACGGCGAGTTCGGGGTCGACGGTCTGTTCGTCGGTGTCCCGGTCGTGCTCGGCTCGGGCGGCCTCGAACGCGTCTTCGAGATCCGTCTGACCGCCGCCGAGCGGGTCGCCTTCGATCGGTCGGTCGACGCCGTCCGGGAGCTGGTTGCCAAGCTGCCGAGCTGATTCTCGGTGCGTCCGCGCGCCGCGGAGGGGCGGTCGACCGCCGGCCACTGTCGGCTTGCCGGCCACCTTGCCGAGTCTGTGATTGACCCTCCGGGCCAGGCCGGCGTAGGCTCGCCGGGACGAGTCGGGGACCCGACTCGCCGACCCCCGGATGCCTCACGGCGATAGCTCTCCCGCGCGCGCAGCCGTTGAGCCCGTCCGGATCGCGGCCCATGAAGATCAGGCAACTGCCTGAAAGGGAGGCTCATGATCCGACGATCGGTCGGTGCGCTGATCGCGTCCGTCCTGCTCATCGCCACCGTCCTGCCGGCGGGTGTCGCCGCCCAGGGGCCAACCCGTCCGCACTCCACGTTGCCGGCGGCGCTCAAGCAGGACCGGCTGGCCAAGCCGATCCGTGACCGGAACGTCGCGAAGCGCGGCAAGGTCGCCCTGTCGCTGACCGCGGCCAAGGGCCCGGTGCGCGTATTCGTCCGGTTGACCAACCGCCCGGCGACCGAGGTCGCCGTCAACGGACTGGCCGCCTTCCAGGCCCAGATCCGGGTCAACCGCGCCCAGCAGGCCGGTTTGATCGGACGGGCCCAGCGCCTCGACCGGAGTCTGCGCGTCCTTGGCCGGACGGATCGGGCATCGAACGTGGTCGCGCTGCGGATCGACGCCAGCAAGCTCACGGCGCTGGCCAGGGACCCGTCCGTGGCCGCGATCAACCCGGTCATCGACTACCAGAAGGCCCTCTCGGAGACCGTCCCGTACATCGGCGCCACCGCCGTCCAGCGGCATGGGTTCAAGGGCGCCGGGATCCGGGTCGGGGTCGTCGACAGCGGGATCGACTACACCCACAAGGAGTTCGGCGGAGCGGGCACCCTGGCCGCCTACCAGGCTGCCTACGGGACGAGCAACAGCGACCCCAGGAACACCACCACCGATGGCCTGTTCCCGACTTCGCGGGTCGTCGGCGGCTATGACTTCGTCGGCGAGAGCTGGCCGGGCACCGACCCGCTCAACCCCGAGGCGGAGGCGCCGGACCCCGACCCGATCGACTTCGAGGGTCACGGCACGCACGTTGCCGACATCATCGGCGGTCTCAAGGGCGTTGCCCCGAAGGTCAAGCTGTACGCCCTCAAGGTCTGCTCGGCCGTGGCCACGCCGTGCTCCGGGATCGGCCTGCTCGAGGCCGTTGACTGGGCGGTCGACCCGAACCACGACGGCAACACCAGGGACCACCTCGACATCCTCAACATGTCCCTCGGGTCGGACTACGGTTCGGCGTTCATCGATGACCTGTCGCTGGCCGTCGACCAGGCCAGTCGGGTCGACATCCTGACGGTCGCCGCATCGGGCAACGGCGGCAACAAGCCATACATCTCGGGCACTCCGGCGGCCGCTCGGTCGGCCCTGTCGGTCGCCCAGACCCAGGTTCCCAGCGCACTCGCCTTCCCGCTCGTGGTCGACTCGCCGGTGGCCATCGCGGGCGTCTATCCGAACACCGCGAGTCTCGACTTCGCGCCGCTCGGCAGCGGTTTCTCGGGCGACGTCGTCTACCTTGGCCGCGGCTGCCCGGACGGCAGCGTCGACGGCCAGCCGGGTGCCGATCCGTACCTCGACGACCCGACGGGCAAGGTCGCCCTGATCGACCGGGGCGCGTGCAACGTCAGCCTCAAGGTGGACCGGGCCGCCAAGGCCGGCGCGGACGCCGTGCTGATCGGATTGGTCGCCCCCGGGGATGCGGCCAGCTTCGGGCTCGGCGGCGGGGATACCTTCGTCCCGTCGCTGGTCATCACCCAGGACCTCAGCCTGGCCATCCAGGACAACATCGCTGCGCCGGTTCACGTGTCCGTCTCGAGCGCCGTCAGCATCCCGCTCGTCGGCGGCATGGTCGGCTCTTCGTCGCGCGGGCCGTCGATCGAGAACGTGCTCAAGCCGGAGATCGGCGCGCCGGGCGCATCGGTCTCGGCGATCGCCGGCAGCGGCGATCAGTCCGAGGCGTTCGGTGGCACCTCCGGGGCGACCCCGATGGTCACCGGGTCGGCGGCTCTGCTCCTCAACGCCTATCCCCATCGGACCGTCGGCGAGATCAAGTCCGTGCTGATGAACACCGCCGAGACGCGGATCTACAACAACCTGGCCAACACCCCGGGCTACCTCGCGCCAATCACCCGGATCGGGGGCGGGGAGGTCCGGGTCGATCGCGCCCTCAAGTCACCGGCCGCGGCCTGGGATCCCCAGACCCGGAGTGGCGACCTGTCGTTCGGCTTCTTCGACGTCAGGACGCCGGTCACCACGATCGCGAAGTGGGTTCGGATCCGGAACTACACCGGCCGGACGCTCCATTACGCGATCAGCGCCAGGTTCCGCTATGCCAACGACGCGCTCAACGGTGCGGTCAAGATCTTCACCCCGGGCCGGATCACCCTGGCCCCCAAGGCCCAGCGGACGTTCAAGGTCGTGATGAAGATCTACGGCGCACGACTGCGCCAGTGGCAGCTCGACTCGGGGGCTGGCGCCCTCGACAACCGGGCGCTCGATCTGCTCGAGTACGACGGCTACCTCAACTTCAACAACACGGCCACCCATCTCGACGACCGGACGCCGCTCCATGTCGCCTGGCAGGTGCTGCCCCGACAGTCGGCCAACGTCACCACCCCATCCGCCGCGGTCCTGTCCGACGGAACCGTTTCCGGTGGTGTGTTCGATGGACTGGCGGCCGCCACGACCAGCCTGACCAACCTCGGGATCGGCCGGGCCACGATCGACCAGTACTCGCTGGTCGGCACCAGCCCGCGCCTGACCCCGGCCGTCCGCGGTTCGAACCAGCCGGTCATCGACCTCCGGGCGATCGGTGTCCAGACGTTCTTCGATCCGGGAGGCACGCCGGCCTCGTGCGGGCCGAGCGACTCGTTCATCTATGTCATCGCGATCAACACCTGGGAGCGCGAGACGATCGGCTCCTACCCCGCGATGTTCGAGGTCTTCCTTGACACGAACGGCGATGGCGACCCCGACTACGTGGTATTCAACGCGCCGCTCTCGGGGCCGGGCACGACCGGCGACGTCCGGACCCTGAGCTGGGTCGAGAACATCGCCACCGGGGACGACAGCGCGTTCTTCTTCGCCGACCACGGCACCAACGACGCGAACTGGGTTCTACCGCTGTGCGGCGACCAGATCGGACTGGATGCCACGAACTTCGGTCAGCCGATCGGGATGGACGTTGGCGCCTTTGACGCCTACTACACCGGAACCCTGACCGACGCGGTCCTTGGCATCGAGGTCGCGCCGCTCGGCGAACGCTTCCTCGGCCTGTTCGGCGATCCGGCCGATCCAGGCGTCCCGATCGGGTCGACCGACCTGGCCGCTTACTCCTCGGTACCGACGACGATCCTCGATTTCGGGACCGTGGGCACCAACCCCAGCGAGACCGGGATCCTGCTGCTCCTCAATGCCGGTCGCGGTAGCACCCGCGGTGGCGCTCCGAGGGGCCACGAGTCGCTCCAGATCGGCGTCAGCTCCGGACCCTAGCGGGTAGAAGCTGGCTCCTGCCGGTTGCACGACCAACGGAACGAGGGTCCTTCGGGGCCCTCGTTCTGCGATCTGACGGTCAGCCGCTTGGCGGCTTCGGGTTGGCCAGCTCGCACAGGCGGATCGCGCTGGAGGTCGCTCGGTAGTCGTAGGTCCTGGCACCCGCCTTCAGCTCGATCCAATAGCCCGGCGTCTGGACCTGGAGGTAGAGCTGGCCCGGGACCGGGCAGCCCAGCGACCCGTCGGCCCAGATCACCGACTCGGAGCGCACGACCTGGAAGGTCGACGGATCGAGCCCGGTCCGCTTGGCGAGATCGGCCCGGGCCTGGTCCATCAATGCCGCCGGGGCCTCGCCGGTGATCGGCGCGGCGGTCGGCGGAACCGTCTTGAACGGTGGCGAGCCAAGGTCGTACGACGGTCGCGGATTGATTGAGGGGCTCGTCGGAGCGGGCAGGATGGTGGCGCTCTGCGAGGGCGAGGCGGCCGCCGCGCAGGCGGCCAGGAGGGGCACCAGGATCAGGATCGGGAGCGAGCGGCGAACCACGGGATCCTCACGCGACAGTGGGTCGAGTCTGCCACCCTTGGACGGTCCGCGACGGGCCCAGGTTCCGGCAGTGCCGCCTTGTTTGCGGGGTCACGACTCCGCGACGGACGCCGGACGACCGAGACTACTCGGTCGGGGCGCGCCGACCGGGCGGTCCGCAGCCATGAGTTGAGAGCGAAAAGCGATCGCCGCGGCCCGGACGCGCGATCGGGTCAGCGTTTCGGCCAGGGCGGCGTGGTACGCGGCGACGGTCTCCGGCAGGGCTTCCACGCCGAGCTCGCGCTCGAGCAGTTCGGTCAGCCGACGGTATTGACGGATCACCTGGGCCCGGGACCCAGTCCGTCCGTGGACGCCGAGAAGCACGGCGTGCGCCTCCTCGCGCAGCGAGTCTCGATTGAGCAGTGTCTCGGCTGCCTCTCGCGCGCCGACCACATCGCCGGTCAGCAGGCGTCGCTCGGCGATCACGGCCAACGCGTCCTCGTAGGCGTCCGACAGGCGTTCGCGCTCGACCGCCAGGCACTCCATCGGGACGCATTCCCCGAGGTCGCCCCGGTACAGCGCGATGGCGGTCTCGGGATCCGCGCCCCGACCGCGGAGCGCGGTCTCGAACCGGGCGACGTCGAGCTCCAGCGGCGCGCACGGGTGGAACCCGATCACCTCGGGGTCGATTGCCAGGTAGCGCTCCAGAGGCACGTCGGCGCTGGCAAAGGCGGACCGCAGGGCCCACAGCGCCTGGCGCAGCGCGGTCGTGGTCGCCGGTCCATCGCCGTCTGGCCAGATGTCGGCCGCGACCGCTTCACGGGTCCGGATCCGGGCTCGCAGCGCGAGTACGGCGATCAGCGCCTGCGCGGCGCGGGTTGGCCGGATTTCGCGACCGTCGACCGTCAGCTCGAACCGGCCGAGGAGGCGAAGCTCGAGCGGCGGGACGGGGTCATCGGCGACTGCGGACGGATGACGGTGCGCTGGCGCCGCAGCCGTATCCCCTGCGCCTGGCGCCAGTCGAGTTGCGAGGACGGTCTGGCCCATGCCGATCCTCCGGATCGTCGCCGGGCCGACACTCGACCTCCCCCCTGTGGGGCCGCGCATCGAACCCGGTCGACGGAGTGCGATCACGCGCCGGGCCCCCCGGCCCGACGCACCCCTGGCGATCGCCTGCGCGACACCGCCCCCGTCAATCGGGCCCCCCACCCGAACGCGCCATTCCAGCATCGCTGGGTCCGACTATCGGCCGTTACGCTCCGGATCGGGCAACGGCGCGCGGACAGGACAGCTGTCGGCCAGCCGACACCCCAGGGGTCGGAGGACGACGAGCAGGCCCGGTTCGGTACACTGCCGCCGTGCTCCTCGCCGCGATCGAGTTCCGGTTCGACCCGCTCATCCATCTCGGTGATTGGGCCGTTCGCTGGGAAACGCTGGCGATCGGCGGGGCGATCCTGACCGGCCTGGTCGTCGCCGGGCTGCTCGCCGGGCGGAGCCGTCTGGGGACCCACCGGGACGATCCGGCCGGCACGGTCGATCACCTTCGGCGTGACGACATCCTGTTCATCGCCGTGGGGGTCGTCCCCGGCGCCGTCCTCGGCGGGCGGCTGGCCTACGTGGCGCTCCATCTCGACTACTACTCCGCCTTCCCGGCGGCGATCGTCGACCCCGCCTCGGGTGGTCTGGCCCTGTCGGGGGGCGTCCTCCTGGGAGCGCTTTCGGGCGGGTTCGTGGCCCGTCTGTTCGACGCTCCGGTCGGTCGCTGGTACGGGATTGCGGTCTGGCCGATGCTCCTGATCCTGGCCCTCGGCAAAGCCGCCAATGTGCTCGGCGGGTCGGGCCAGGGGGTTTCGTCGAACCTCGACTGGGCCACCCGCTACCTGGGTCCTGGGCCGTGGGGCAGTCTCGGGCCGGACGTGGCGTCGATCCCGGCCCAGGCCTACGAGGCGGTCGGGGTGGCCGTGGTCCTCTTGATCCTGGCCGCCGCCTGGGGGCTCGGTCTGTTCCGCGGTCGCGATGGCCGGATCTTTCCGGTCGCCCTGGCCGGGTGGGCCGTGGTCCGGCTCGAGGTGGTCGCCACCTGGCGCGATCCGGTCGTGCTCGGGCCATTCCGGGCCGAACAGCTCATCGATCTGGCGATCGTCGGGCTGGCCTTGCTCGCCTACCTGGGGTTGGTCGTCCGGGCGCGCCGGGCGCCAGGTCGATCGGTCGGCCCGGCACCGTCAGCGGGTCTGCCATCGTCGGTCGGGGCCGCCCCGCCGGAGTCCGCGACGACGCCGGACCTGGGCTGGCCCGATCCCGACCCTCGTCGTCGACCCTGAGCCCGAGGGAGTATCCTCGGAGCCCGAAACCGACAACCGAGAGGTCTTCGATGACCCAGATCGCCGAGCCCCGTCGCGGGGCCACCGCCGAAGCGAAGCCGGATGCGCCGGGCCGGATCAGCCACTGGATCGATGGCCAGCTCGTCGCCGGCACGTCCGGGCGTGAGGGGCCGATCTACAACCCGGCGACCGGCGTGCGCAGCCAGGTCGTCGACTTCGCCAGTCGCGAAGAGGTCGATCGGGCGGTCGCAGCGGCCAGCGCGGCGTTTCCAGCCTGGCGAGCGACCTCGCTCGCCCGACGATCCGAGATCCTGTTCCGGATCCGCCAGCTCGTCGACGAGCATCGGCGCGATCTCGCGGCGCTGCTCACCGCCCAGCACGGCAAGGTCACCTCGGACGCGCTCGGCGAGGTCGCCCGGGGACTCGAGAACATCGAGTTCGCCTGCGGTGTTCCAAACCTGCTCAAGGGCGGCTTCAGCGAGCAGGTGTCGACCGGCGTCGACGTCTTCTCGATCCACCAGCCGCTTGGTGTCGTGGCCGGGATCACCCCGTTCAACTTCCCGGCGATGGTTCCGATGTGGATGTTCGCCAACGCCATCGCCTGTGGCAACACGTTCATCCTCAAGCCGTCCGAGAAGGATCCCGGCGCGTCGATGCTGATCGCCGAGCTGCTCAAGCAGGCGGGTCTCCCGGACGGCGTGTTCAACGTCGTCAACGGCGACAAGGTGGCGGTCGACGCGATCCTCGAGAACCCCACGATCCAGGCCGTGTCGTTCGTCGGCTCGACCCCGATCGCCCGATACATCTACGAGACGGGGACCCGCAACGGAAAGCGGGTCCAGGCCCTCGGCGGGGCCAAGAACCACATGATCGTCCTGCCCGACGCGGACATCGACATGGCCGCCGATGCGGCCGTATCGGCGGCCTACGGCTCGGCCGGTGAACGGTGCATGGCGATCTCGGCCCTGGTCGCGGTCGGCGCGGTGGCCGATCCGCTGGTCGCCGCGATCCGCGAACGTCTGCCCAAGATCAAGGTCGGCGACGGCTCCGATCCGTCATCCGAGATGGGTCCGCTGGTGACGCGCGAGCATCGGGACAAGGTCGCCTCGTATCTCGACAGCGGACGCAGCCAGGGTGCCGACATCCTGGTCGACGGGCGAGCCGATCCGACCTACCGCGGCGCCGGGTTCTTCCTCGGCGTGTCGCTGATCGACCACGTGACCCCGGACATGGACTGCTACCGGGACGAGATCTTCGGCCCCGTCCTGACCGTCGTACGGGTCGACACCTACGACGAGGCGCTCAAGCTGATCAACGACAATCCGTACGGCAACGGAACGGCGATCTTCACCCGCGACGGTGGCGCGGCGCGCCAGTTCCAGTTCGACGTCAACGCGGGGATGGTCGGGGTCAACGTGCCAATCCCCGTCCCGGTGGCGTACTACTCGTTCGGCGGCTGGAAGGCGTCCCTCTTCGGCGACCTCCACATGTACGGCCCGGACGGGATCCAGTTCTACACCCGGACCAAGGTCGTCACCGAGCGCTGGCCCGATCCGGGCACCTCGAAGGTCGACCTCGGCTTCCCCCGAACGCGCTAGGCCGTCCATCGGGCCGGGGGGCGCCCGCGGGGCGGAGGCCGATAAGGCCGCCATCGCCGGCGTCCGGCCTTCGGGCCTGGGCACGCCGCCCGCGGCCCGGGCACGCCGCGCCGCCGGGCCGTCGGATCTGGGCGCCGCGACCTCTGGCCGTCAGGCCTGAACGGCTTGTCATCCCCCTCATGACTGGCTCACGTTCAAGCGGGCGCCCCTAGCCCCGGATCAGCCAATCATGTCGCTCGAACGATCGACCTCATGCATGGAATGGGCCGATCGACGGGTCAAGGGTTGACCTCGCGGGGTTGTTCGGCCAGCTAAGCCGCAGGCAAGTGCTTGAGGCAATCATGGATGGGATATGGCGAGGAGGAAGCGGGTCGAGCTGGCGGCGGAGGCTCGTCGACGCAACCTGGAGCAACTCGCCCGGCTCGGCGGCGAGATTCGGGCTTCGCGCCGGCGGCGGCAGATCAGTCAGTCGACGTTTGCTGACGTCGTTGGCGTGGCTCAGTCGACCATTAGTCGTCTGGAGCGTGGTTTTGGCGGCTCGCTCTCCGTGGATCTCTGGCAACGGGTCTTCCTCGCTCTCGGGCGTCGGCTGAACATCGACGCTCCACGGGATCCGCGCGAGGAACCGGCGGATGCGGGTCACCTCGCGATGCAGGAGTTGGTCCTTCGGCTCGGGCGAACCGCTGGATACGCCGGCAGCTTTGAACTATCGACCCGCGCCGCCGAGCCGAGGCGATCCACCGATGTCGGACTCCGTCACGATGTGGGCCGGCGGCTGATCCTGGTGGAGTGCTGGAACACCTTTGGCGATGTCGGAGCCGCCGCGCGCAGCACGACCCGGAAACTGGCCGAGGCCGTCGAATTGGCCGTAGCGCTTGGCGGCGAACGGTCCTATCGGGTCGGTGGATGTTGGGTGGTTCGCGCCTCGGAGCGGAATCGGCAGCTCATCGGGCGCTATCCGGAGCTCTTTGCAAGTCGCTTCCCGGGCTCATCCGAACGATGGGTGCGGGCGATCACCCAGGGCGCCGAGCCTCCGCTCGAGCCTGGACTCGTGTGGTGCGACGCCTCCAGTACGCGGATCTTCGCCTGGCGACAGGGCCTTGCGGCGGTGACCCGGGAGCAAAGGCTCGCGACGAGCCCGCGGCGGGCTCGCGACGAGCCCGCGGCTTCTGAGTGGCCGTGAGCGTCGGGGCGTGTCGCGTCCAGTGGGCCACCCGCCCGCGGCCCGGGCGCCGACGTCAGGCGGACCAGGCCTGGAGTTCGACGATGTTCTGCTCGGGGTCGGTGACGTAGCACCAGGTCACCCGGCGGCCATCGGACGTCTGGAGCGTGACGAGCTCGCCGAGCCGCCCGCCACCGCCGGCCAGGACAGCTTCGATGGCCGCCTCGACGTCGGAGACCTTGAAGGCAAGATGGCCCCAGCCGGGTCGGTTCACGGCTGGGCCCGGGTGGGCCTGGACCTCGTCGTACTGGTAGATCTCGATCGTCGGGCCGTCCGGGCCATGGCCGGGCAGGCGGAGGTGAGCCCCGGTCAGATGAGCCCCGACGAGGCCGGTGCCCGCGTCGAGGTCGGGCCCTCGGTAGTCACGCTCGGGCGGCACGATGTCGCAACCGAACACGTCGCGGTAGAAATCGGCCAGCCGGCGCCAGTCGCGACCGGTCAGGTTGAGGTGGCCGAAGCGGGCCTCGATGGCGGTCACCCGCCCGGCTCGTCAGGCCAGCCGGGCGAAGTCGGCCGTGCCACGCTTCAGGAACCGGCCATGGCCGGCCCGGCCGGTGAACGCGCCGGCGCTGACGATGACCGAGCCGCGCGACAGCACGACGTCCGCCCGACCCTGGACCGTGCGGCCCTCGTAGCACGAGTAGTCGACGTCCATGTGGTGAGTCGCCGCGCTGATCGTCCGATGTGCGTTCGGGTCATAAACGACGAGATCCGCGTCGGCCCCGATCGACACCGAACCCTTGCGGGGATACATCCCGAACATCCGGGCCGGCGCGGTCGAGATGACCTCGACCCAGCGCTCGCGCGAGATCCGCCCACCCACGACACCGCCGTCGTGGAGCAGGTCGACCCGATCCTCGACGCCCGGCAGGCCGTTGGGGATCTTTCGGAAGTCGCCCCGGCCGAGCTCCTTCTGGCCGTGAAAGTCGAATGGGCAGTGGTCGGTCGATACGACCTGGAGGTCGTCCTTGACCAGGCCCGTCCAGAGCTCCTGCTGGTGATCGACCGGACGGAGCGGTGGCGAGCAGACGTACTTGGCACCATCGAACCCATTGCCCATGTCGGCCAGCGACAGGAACAGGTACTGGGGGCAGGTCTCGGCAAAGGCCAGGGCGCCCCGGTCTCGCGCGTGGCGGACCTCGTTGAGCGCCTCGCGGGCCGACAGGTGGACGATGTAGACCGGGACCCCGGCTGCCTCGGCCAGGCGGATCACCCGGTTGGTCGCCTCGCCCTCGAAGATCGGGTAGCGCGCGACACCGTGGTAGTACGGGTCGGTGTGCCCGGCGGCCACCTCATCGGCGGCGACGACATCGATCGCCATCCCGTTCTCGGCGTGCATCATGATCAGCCCGCCGTTCCGCGACGTCCGCTGCATCGCCCGGAAGATCGCCCCGTCGTCGCTGTAGAAGACCCCGGGATAGGCGGTGAACAGCTTGAAGTCCGGCACTCCCTCGGCGACCAGGCTGTCCATCTCGGCCAGGGTGTCGTCGTTGACGTCGCTCATGATCATGTGGAAGCCGTAGTCGGCGACCGCATGGCCCTCGGCCTTGGCGTGCCACGCGTCGAGGCCCTCCCGGAGCGACTTGCCACGCGACTGGACTGCGAAATCGACGATCGTCGTCGTCCCGCCGAAGGCCGCCGCGCGGGTGCCGCTCTCAAAGGTGTCCTTGGCGAACGTGCCCCCGAAGGGCAGCTCCATATGGGTGTGGACGTCGATCGCGCCCGGGATGACGTACTTGCCAGAAGCGTCGATCGTCTGGTCAGCGGTCGTGCCGGCGCCCGCCAGGTCGTGCCCGATCAGGGCGATCGACTCGCCGTCGATCAGGACGTCGGCCGCCGACGACCCCTCGGCAGTGACGATCGTTCCGTTCGCAATCAGGGTGCGCATCGAAGCCGGTCCTCCAGGATGGCCGCCCGTGTCGGATCGCTTCCGATAGTAGCGCGGCCGTTGAGGTCCCCGGAGCGGCTGCCGCACCCGCAGGCCGGCCCTTCGGGGCCCAGGTCCCTCCGTCAGGCCGATGCAATCACGTCCCGCATGACCGGGACGATCGAGCGTCCGTAGGTCTCGACTACCTCCTCTTCGTCGCCGTTCATCAGGTAGATGTTGAACTGGTCGACCCCGGCGGCCGCCAGCGCGTGGAGCTTGGCCAGATGATCGTCGACCGATCCGAGGACGCAGAACCGGTCGGTCACCTCGTCGCCAACAAAGCCGGCGTTCGATGAGCCGACTTCGGCGTGGTGGTGGTAGTCGTAGCCCGTCCGATCCGTGATGTAGCCGGTGAGCGCCTCCGGGAGTTGTTCGCGCGGGTACTTGTTGACCAGGTCGACGACGTGGTTCGAGACCAGCGCCGGGAACCAGCGGGTTCGCGCCCGGCAGGTCTCGAGGTCGCCGAGATGGGCTGGCGCAGCGGCCTGGACCCGGACCGAGCCGGCCGGTCGTCCGGCCGCGGCTTCTGCGGCCCGAACCTGCCCGACCAGCCAGCGGATCAGGTCCGGGTCGGCCAGCTGGAGGATGACCCCGTCGGCGATCCGGCCGGTCATCGCCAGGGCCATCGGCCCGTAGCCAGCCACCCACACCGGCAGCTTCCAGCGCCCGGTCCAGGGCAGCGTCAGCTCGGTTCCCTCGTAGGTCACCGAGCGGCCCTCGACGAGGTCCCGGATGACCACGATCGCCTCCTCGAGGGTGGCCATCGTGGTTGGCGGCTTGCCGAGCACCCGTCGAGCCGAGTCGCCCCGGCCGATCCCGAGGTCCATCCGTCCGCCACTCAGCTCATCGAGGACGGCCAGGGTCGAGGCCGTGACGCTCGGTTCGCGGGTCGCCGGGTTCGTCACGCACGTCCCGAGGCGCAGCCGCTCGGTTGCACCGGCCATCAGGGTCAGCAGCGGATACGGGTCCCGCCACAGGACGTGCGAGTCGAACATCCAGCCATGGGCGAACCCGGCGGCCTCCGCCTGGCGGGTGAGCGCGAGCGTCCGATCGATCGTGTGGTCGGGCTTGAGCGTGAAGCCGAACTGCATCGTACGCAATGTACCCGGATGTCAGCGCCGCAGGAACGCGATGACGGCGAGGACGCGGCGATGGTCGCTCGGCGACTCCGCCAGATCGAGCTTGAGGAAGATCTGCTGGATGTGGGCCTCGACCGTTCGCTCGGTGACGAATAGCGCCTCGGCGATCGCGCGATTGGAGCGGCCCTCCGCGACCAGGCCAAGCACCTCGCGCTCGCGGGCGCTGAGCTCGTCGAGTGGATCCGCGCGGCGTCGCCGGCCGAGAAGTCTCGAGACGATCGTCGGGTCGACGACGGTCTCTCGATCCTGGATCCGTCGCAGGGCATCGACAAGGACGACCACGTCGAAGACTCGCTCCTTCAGGATGTATCCGACGCCTTCCGCCTGCTCTCGGATCAGCTCCATCGCGTAGCCCGGCTCGACGTACTCCGAGAGCACGAGAACGCCGACCTCCGGAAACTCGGACCGGATGGCTCGCGCCGCCACCAGGCCCTCGTCGACATGCGTCGGCGGCATCCGGATGTCGAGGATGGCGACGTCGGGCTGCAGCCGCCGGACCGCATCGACGGCCGAATCGCCGTCCCCGGCCTCGCCGACGACCTCGATGCCGGCGTCAACGAGCAGCCGTACGATCCCGGCGCGTGTCAGCATGACGTCGTCTGCGACGACTACTCGCACGGCAGCTCCACCAGCATCACTCCCGGCTCCACGGCGACGGTGCCGCCCAGCGCGCCGATACGGTCCAGCACGCCGATCGGCGGCTCATCTCGCGTGGCGCCGTCGTCCTCGATCCGGAGGGCCAGTCGCCCCTCGTTGCGGCGGGCGGCAATCGCGCAGTACGTGGCGCCGCGGCTGACAGCGTCCTGCACGGCCTCTGTCGCGACGGCATAGGCCGTGGTCTCGACGGGCACTGGATAGCGTTCGTCGCGCTCGACCGCCAGCTCGAGGGGGATCGAGGCCTCCTCGGCGAACGTGCTGAGGGCCGCCGCCAAACCGGCGTCGGTGAGGATGAGGGGATGGATCCCCTGGGCCAGTGACCTGATCTCACGCAGGGCTCGGCGCGTGGTTTCGAGCGCGTCCTCGAGGCGTCGCGCCGCCGCAGCTCCGGCGGGTTGTGACGCTTGCGCTAGCTGGAGCTCATAGGCCGCGGCGAGGAGTCGCTGCTGGACGCCGTCGTGGAGATCGCGCTCCAGCCGCCGGCGGGCCGCGTCGCCGGTGTCAACGATCGCGGTGCGGGCTCGCCGGAGGTCGTCGAGCTGTGCTAGGACCTCCGCCTGAAGTCGCTCGTTATCGAGGGCGACCCGCGCCGCCGCCCCTATCTGGTCCTCGAGCTCCCGCGTACCGACCAGCGCCGGGTCGTGAGCGACGATCGCGACGGGCTGCCCGTCCCGCGTAATCATCGCCGTCGCCCGCCCGCGGGACGGTTCGGCCGGCCGGCCCTCGACATCCACGTAGCGACCATACGACGGCAGCCAATACGCGACGTCCAGCGCGGCGTCGCCGAGCGAGCGTCGAAGGGCCGACTGGAACGACCCCGGATTTGGGCTGTCCGCCAGGTCGGCGGCCATCCGCGCCAGCGCATCAGCGCGCCGCCGAGCAACCAGGGCCGTCCACGCCAGCCCTGCGGCGAGGATGGACTCGGCCACTGCCCGGCTCAGGTAGGACACCTCGAACGCGGCGTCCTCCGGCACCTCCGGCGGCCGGATCAGTCCCAGGAGTCCGTGGCCGGCCAGTGCGAGCGCCACGAGGGCAAGTCCCGCCAGGACAGGTCCCACAAGGACGCGCGCTGGACGCGTACGAGTGAGCAGGTTTCGCAGCGCGATCGATGCGATCACAAGCCCGCCGAGGAGCGACGCGGCCATCCACCCGACATCGATGGCCCGAGCCAGCCCCGGGTTGGGCGCGATCAGGAAGGCGTTGCCGGCGCAGTTCATCCAGCACGTCGGATCAAGTGCGGGGACCCACGTCAGCGCATGGAGGAGGCTCGACAGGGCGAAGCTGGCGTCCAGTACGAGGATCAGGCGCCGCCTCCCGGGCCGCGGGCGCACGTCGTCGAGCTGCAGCAGCAGGAGGTGCGCCAGCAGCGGGATGGCCAGCGGCGTGAGCAGCATGGCGACACTGCGCACCAGGACCGGGCCGGACTGCCAGCCGACGAGGTCGGCGGCAAGCCATTGGATCCCGAGCAGGATCGCGACCGGGCCGACGGCCGCGCGAGTTCGCTGTGCCAATGCCGCGATCCCCGCGACGATCAGGCCGAGGCCGGCAAGGAGATCGAGGACGCGCGCCACGGGGTCCATCGCCGGGTAGGACGTGGGGACGCGGGGATCGAGCGCGAGGTTTGCCAGCGCTACCCCCACGAGCGCTACGCCCGCCATCCCGATGAGACCCACTGCACGGACGCGCCGATCCCAGGCGACCAGCGGACGAGGCGGTGCGACGAAGTCCATGGGCTCATTCTGGTCCGGTCGGGCGCCTCTCAGGATGTGGCTAGCCACAATCCAAGCGGTCGCGAGTTGTGGTGGCCGCAACGATGATCGGCCTGTCGTTCGTCGATAAGTTCGGTGTCGCCAACCCAGAAAGGAGCGACATCATGGGTACGGTGCGAAACCTGTCCGCGGCCATCATCGGCATGGCCATCATCGTCGGCGCCTGCGCCGGACCTGCCGCGCCCGCGACCGAGGGCACGAAGGCTGGTCCCGGCGTCGGGCCCATCACGCTGCGCATCGGCACGCGCGATGGCCCGGACCGTCCGGTGGGCGCCCAGATCATCGAGTACGCGAGGCGCGTCGATCTCCTTTCCAGCGGTTCGATTCGGATCGAACCTGTCTGGAACGCGGTCGGCGATGGGGCGAGCTGGGATCAGCGCGTCGCGCGCATGGTCTCGAAGGATGCAATCGACATGGGCCTCATCCCGACGCGCGCCTGGGATACCGAAGGGGTGACGACCCTTCGGCCGCTCTCCGCGCCGTTCCTCATCACGACTGACGCGCTCCTCGACGAGGTCGTGTCCTCTGACCTGGCCGGACGGATGCTGGCTGGGCTGGATCAGGCGAGCGTGGTCGGGCTCGGTCTCTTCCCGGAGGGATTCCGCCACCCGTTCGGCTTCGGTGAGCCCCTCTTCGGTCCCGCAGACTACGCCGGCGAGACTATCCGCACCCCGGAGTCGGCGCTGTCAAACGCGATGTACTCGGCCTTGGGCGCTAAGACGACCGACGGCGAGGTCAACGAGACGACGCAGGCCGCGATGGAATCCAACTTCTCCTATCGCCCATCCGGGATCGCGACCGGCAACGTCACGTTCTACCCGAAGGTCAACGGCCTTGTGATCAGCAAGGCTGCGTTCGAACGGCTGAACGACCAACAGCGCGAGATCCTGCGCACGGCGGCGAGGGAGACGCTGGCGTGGACCATCGAGAACAGGCCGTCAGATCACGACGCGGCCATGCAGTACTGTGCCGACGGCTCGTCGGTGGTGGCCGCCGGCGACGCTGATCTCGGCGCGCTGGAAGCCGCCGTCGAATCGGTCTACGTCGACCTCGAGAAGGACGCGGAGACCAAGAGCATCCTCGACGCAATCAAGGCATTGAAGGCCGCCGGGGCGCCGGACTCGACGCTCGCGGCCGTGTGCGACGGCGCCAGGCCCGAGCCGACCCAGGGCGCGACGGTGACCCCGATCGATGGGAAGTATTCGACGAGCTTCACGCTCGCCGATCTCCAGCGCTCGCCGTTGCTCTACGACGTCGGCGAGCTCAACGACGGGAACTGGGGCGATCTGACCCTGACGTTCGACCGAGGCAAGGTCACCCTGCAGCTCAAGAATGACTCGTCAGACCTGTACGAGATCGGGACGTTCACGGTCTCGGGGGACGTGGTCCGCTTCGAGCTCCCGACCTACTCCCCGGGCACCAAGTTCGTGTTCCACTGGAAGCTCGAGGGCGACGCGCTGACGTTCGTGCGCGACGACGCGCTCGGGATCGGTCCGACCACGTTCCTCGTCAAGCCCTGGACCAAGGCCGGCTGACAGTCGCTGTCGCGGTCAGCGTGCCTCGTCGTCGAGCGGGATGCCGGCGACGAGGCGCGTTCCTCCGTGTGGCGGGCTCGTCACGCTGAGCTCGCCGCCGATCGCCTCGAGCCGATCGCGCATCCCGGCCAGGCCCGTGCCCTGGGTCGTGTCTGCCCCGCCCCGGCCGTCGTCCTCGATCTCGACCGACAGGCGGCCTCCGTCCGTCCGAAGGCGCACCAGGGCCCGCGTGGCGTGCGCGTGCTTCGAAACGTTCGAAAGTGCCTCGGCGCACAAGTAGTAGACCGCCGCCCTAACCGCTGCGGGCAAGCCCTCGACGCGGGCGTCGACGACGACCGGAAGCGGGGCGCGCGACGCGAGCTCAGCGAGGACCTCCTGGAGACTGCCTGCCTCGAGCTCGCGGGGTCGAAGGCCACGTCCGACCTCGTGCAGGTCCCGCACGGCGGTCTCGATGTGTGCCCTCGATCGCGCGAGATGCGCAGCCCCGTCGCTCCCGGCGGCGAGCCGGACGTCGGCGAGCCCGCTCGCGACGCGTGCCAGCGTGCGCTCTGGCCCGCCCGCGAGCCGCATCGCGAGTCGGTCGCGCTCGGCATCCGCGGCACGAACCAGGCGCTGGCTGGAGGCCTCGATGTTCGCGACCGCCGTCGCCACGCGTGCCCGGAGCTGCACGTTCGAGGTCGAGAGTCGCGTCGCCCGGGTCACCGCATCGATGCTCGCGGAATCGTTCAGGACCGCTCGGTCGTGGACGAAGACCGCGAACGGGCCGCCGTCCAGCGAAACGTGCGTCGCCGATCGGTCGCCGTCCAACTGACGAAAGTCGAGGCGCAAACCATCGGCCGTCACGTAGCCGTCGCCCGACCAATAGCCGAGCTCGAGAGACGGGTCGCCGAGGCGCGATGCAATCCGTTCACGAAGGGTCCCGGCCACGTCGCCGCCGAGCTCGACCACGAGGTCCGCGACCGCGGTGCCGGCAGGGCTCCGGAGCCGCAAGACGAAGAGGAGCGCGATCGCGACCAGGCCGGCCTCGTACAGCAGGAGCGCTGGATAGACGCCATCGCCTCGTGGAATGATGATCCGGAGGACTGAGCTCGCGAACAGCACGGCCAGGAGCGCGGCGATTGCCTGCAGCGTGACCGTTGCTTGGACACGTGCGCGACCGCTCGCCCTGGCCGCGTCGACCCAGGCCACCGCCAGGAGCGCGACACCGAGGACGATCGTCCACGCATCGCTCCCACCGAGCGGCAGGACGGTCGAGGCATATCCCGCCACTACGCCCCACGCCCGTGCGCCCCGCGGCCGCCAGCCGGGGAATGCCAGGATCGCGTGAACCAGGACGCCGCGGTGGAAGTAGATTGCGAATGGGAGGATGGTTCCCGCGAACCAGGCCAGCCCGGTCAGGACGAGCAGCGCCGGCGCGCCGCCCCGAGTCTTGTCGGAGCTGAGCGACCCGGCGGTGACGAACGCCATCCCGACGACGAGGTCAGGAATCCAGTGCGACGGGTCTCTGAGCAATCCGCCCGCCGCCTCGGCGACCAGCCCGCCGACGAGTGCGACGACCCAGGCAACCGAGCGCCACGCGACCGTCATGAGTGGTCCACGCGGCTCTGATTCGGCGCCTACGGCCGCGTCAGGTCGCCGTACGCGTCCGGCCGGCGATCCCGGTAGAACTGCCAGGTCTGGCGGACCTCGGTGACCTTGTCGAGGTCCATGTCCCGGACGAGGAGCTCCTCGTCGTGGGCGCTGCCGATCTCACCGATGAACTGCCCGCGCGGGTCGCAGAAGTAGCTCTGGCCGTAGAAGTCGTCGTCGCCGAGGTCCTTCTCGATCCCGACCCGGTTGATCGTCCCGACGAAGTAGCCGTTGGCCACCGCGTGGCTGACCTGCTCGATCCGCCACAGGTACTCGGACAGGCCGCGGCTGGTCGCGCTCGGGATGAACACCATCTCGGCCCCGTTGAGCCCGAGCGCCCGGGCGCCCTCCGGGAAGTGGCGGTCGTAGCAGATGTACACACCGACCTTGCCGACGGCGGTCTCGAAGACCGGGTAGCCCAGGTTGCCTGGCCGGAAGTAGAACTTCTCCCAGAACCCCTTGACGTGCGGAATGTGAGTCTTGCGGTACTTGCCCAGGTACTTGCCATCGGCGTCGATCACGGCCGCGGTGTTGTAGTAGATGCCCGAAGCCTGCGCATCCTCCTCGTACATCGGCACGACCAGGACCATCCCGGTCTGCTTGGCCAGATCCTGCATCCGCTTCGTGGTTGGTCCGTCGGGGATGAGCTCGGTGTAGGCGTAGTACTGGGCGTCCTGGACCTGGCAGAAATAGGGTCCGTAGAACAGCTCCTGGAAGAGCATCACCTGGGCGCCCTGCCGGGCGGCCTCGTGGGCGTGACCCTCGTGCTTCTGGATCATCGATTCCTTGTCCCCGGTCCAGGTCGCCTGGATGAGTGCCCCACGGACGATTCGCGGCATCACGACCCTCTTCGAAACGGTGGCCCTGCGAGAGGGGAGAGGGTACACCGCAGGACCGCCGGCGTGGGCGCTGGTGCTTCGGCGCACCGCCGGCATGGAAGGCTCAGGCGCGTCTCAGCGACCGCCTTACGGTCGCCTTACAGACGAGGCAGGCAGGCCCGGCGACCGCGCCGGGTGGCGCCGCCTACGGTCCTCCTGACGGACCCGACGGGATCGGGCTCCACATCGACACGGGAGGACACGAATGCTCCACCGACACTCGTCGACCAGCCGGATTCGCGGCGCCGTCGTCTCCGGGCTGCTCTGCCTGAGCGGTCTGGGGATCGCCTTCGCGGTCCCGGCCGGCGTCGCGGCCGCTGAGCCGACGACCGCCACCACGGTGTCGACCTGCGACGCCGGCCATTGGCCAGCTTCGGTCGACGGCCGACCGCGCTTCGTCGCCGGCTCGCGAGCCGGCGACTACATCTGGCACGACCGCACCGGCTGGCACCTGCGGGTCACCCATCCCGGCCACCGCGGAGTCGTGTTCAGCGGAACGATCCGCTCCGATGCGGCGCTCTCGGTCAAGGGCGTCCGGCTCGAGCGGGGCGACAAGTTCACCCTGAGCGCCGATCACAAGTCGGTTACCTATCGGTTCGTCAACCACGGCTGGATCGACGGTCTCGACTTCACGACCGACTGTGCCAGCCGCCTTTCGTTCGGCGGCCGGATGGGCGGGCTGCGTCTGCCGACCGGTCGGATCTGGGTTGGCCACCTCGGCCGGCATCCCCTCGAGAACCCGTTCGTGGTCGTAAAGATCCACTGATCTCGACCGTCTCGAGTCAACCTCGCTGGCAGGAGCGGCGACCACAGCGGTCGCCGCTCCTTCTACGTGCATTGGCCGATGTGATGTAATGACGAGCCCGACCCGATCGAGTCCGCTGCGCATCCGAGGAGCCCCCGATGTCGTCCACCGCCCCCGCCGGCGCGATGACCGCCGAGGAGATCGTCCGACTCTCGCGCGAGCACACCTTCTTCTCGTGGTCGGTCCAGGGGGCGCTCGATCCGATCGCGATCGACCATGCCGAAGGCGTCTACCTGTACACCCCCGACGGCACCCGGATCCTCGACTTCAACAGCCAGCTGATGAGTGTCAACATCGGTCATGGCGACCGGCGGGTGATCGACGCCATCACCGCCCAGGCGACCAAGCTCCAGTACGTCCAGCCGGCGTTCGCGACCGAGATCCGGGCTCGCCTTGGTCAGAAGCTGGCCGAGATCCTGCCCGGCGACATGGACAAGGTGTTCTTCACCCTTGGCGGTGCCGAGGCGATCGAGAACGCGATCAAGCTGGCTCGTCACGTGACGGGTCGAACGAAGATCCTCGCTCGATATCGGAGCTACCACGGCGCGACCCTCGGCGCGATGACCCTGACCGGCGACCCGCGGCGCTGGGCCAATGAGCCCGGGATCGTGGGGGTCGTCCGCTATCCGGACACCCATCGCTGGGGCGAGAAGGATCCGCGACCGGTGGAGGAGAGCCTGCGCGGTCTCGAGGACGTGATCATGTACGAAGGGCCGCATACGCTCGCGGCCGTCTTCCTCGAGACGATCGTCGGCACCAACGGCATCCTCATCCCGCCGGACGGCTATATCCAGGGCGTCCGCGCGCTGTGCGACAAGTACGGGATCCTGATGGTCGCTGACGAGGTGATGGCCGGCTTCGGTCGGACCGGCGAGTGGTTCGCGGTCGACCACTGGGGCGTCACGCCGGACCTGATGACGATGGCCAAGGGTCTGACCTCGAGCTACCTGCCCCTCGGCGCGGTCGCCATGCGCCACGGGATCGCCGAGAAGTTCGAGTCGACGATGTACTACGGCGGGTTGACCTACAGCAGCCATCCGGTCAGCCTGGCCGCCTCGCTGGCCACGATCGCGGTCTACGAGGAAGACGGATTGATCGAGAACGCACGGCGGCTGGGGGTCGTGATGCGTCGCCATCACGAGGCGCTGTATGCCAAGCATCCCAGCGTTGGCACCCACCGCAACCTCGGCCTGTTCGGGATCCTGGACCTCGTTCGGAGCCGCGACCCGTACATTCCGATGACCGGCTTCAACGGGACCTCGGACGAGATGAAGGCGATCGGCAAGTTCTTCCGGGACAACGCCCTGTACACGATGATCGCCAACAACTCGATCCATACCAACCCGCCGCTGTCGATCACCGAGGAGCAGCTGGCCGAGGGCTTCGCGATCATCGACCGGGCCCTCGATATCTCCGACGAGGCGGTCCGCGGCTAGGTGGCCCTCGGCGACACGAGGTCCGACCCGGAGACCCTCGACCCGACGGTCGACGAGGCCATCGCCGTCACGGCCGCCGAGTTCGAGGCCCTCGCCCCTCCTCCACTCAGGCCGGAGGTCGGTCACCCGATGCGCCGCCTCCCGCGCGTCGCTTCAGTGATCGTCGTCGTCATCTCGATCGTCCTGCTCTGGGAGGGCGCAAAGTTCGTCGCGGGTGATCCCTGGAAGACCGAATCCCTGCTGGGGACTGGGATCGCCCTCGAGTACCGGCCCCCGTTCTCGGTTAGTGGGGTGAGTGACCTGAACCTACCGCACCTTTGGGACATCGCGTTTGAGTTCGGGGCGGTCGACGCCAACGGCACGACCACAGCTCAAGGTCTGCTCGTTGCGGCGCTGTTCACGTTGCGCAACGCCGTGGTGGGTTTCGCCATCGGCACGATAATCGGCCTGGGCCTGGCGATCCTGATCGTCCATGTCCGGTCCCTCGAGCGGTCGATCGTTCCGCTCCTGGTCGCCAGCCAAACGATTCCGATCATCGCCATCGCCCCCCTCATCGTCATCGGTCTCAGGGCCGATTGGCTGGGCGTCGCGGTCGTCACGAGCTACCTGACCTTCTTCCCGGTCACGATCGCCGCCATCCGGGGGTTGCGAGCGTACGACCCACGGGCGTACGAGCTGATGGTGTCGTATGCGGCCGGCCGTCGAGCGATCTTGTGGAAGCTGCGGTTGCCCTCGTCGACCGCCTATCTGTTCACGGCATTCAAGATCGCAGCCACCGCCTCGATCGTCGGCGCCATCGTCGGAGAGCTGCCATCAGGCATGAGCGACGGCCTGGCCCGCCAGATCCTCACCGGGATGCAGTACTACACGCTGGGTCCGTCCTACCTGTGGGCGTCCATCGTTGTCTGTTCGATCCTGGGCATTGGCGCCTTCGTCAGTGTCAGTCTGATCGAGCGACAGGTGATGCGCGGCCGCGTACCCGAGTGGAACGTGACCGCATGACCGACCGTGGTTCGCGCGCAGGGGAGTCCAGCCGAGTCGTCGAGCTCAGCGACGTATCACGGGTCTTCGATGGCAGCGCCGGGCGGGTCGAGGCGCTGCGCGCGATCGACTTGAGCATTGGGCGCGGCGAGTTCGTGTCCTTGATCGGTCCGTCTGGTTGCGGCAAGTCGACGCTCCTGCGGATCGTCGGCGACCTCATTGCCCCCACTTCCGGGCGGGTGACCGTCAACGGCAAGCCTGCCGCTCAGGCCCGTCGGGACCGCGATTACGGGATGGTCTTCCAGGCGCCTGTCCTGTTCGATTGGCGCACGGTCCAGAAGAATGTCGAACTGCCGCTCGAGGTCCTTGGGCTCCCGGCATCGCAGCGACAGACAAAGGCTTCCGAGATGCTCCGTCTGGTGGAACTCGACGATTTCGCCGCGCACCACCCGTGGCAGCTCTCGGGCGGCATGCAGCAGCGCGTCGCGATCGCCCGCGCACTCGCCCTCGATCCGGCGATCCTGCTCATGGACGAGCCGTTCGGGGCGCTCGACGAGATGACTCGGGAGCGGATGAACTTCGAGCTCCTTAAGATCTGGGTCCGGACCGGCACGACGGTTATCTTCGTGACTCACTCGATCCCCGAAGCCGTCTATCTGTCGACCCGGGTCGTCGTCATGTCCGCCCGGCCGGGTCGGATCACCGACGTTATCGACGTCGACCTGCCCCGGCTGCGAACGGACGAGACGCGCGAGATGAAGCGCTATTTCGAGCTCGTCACGAACGTCCGCGAGGCGCTCCGAATGGGGGACGTCGGAGACAATCGGAGCGATCCGAGTCGGATTCGAGCTGAGGGTCCTTCGCCGTGATCGCGAGTGCCGGTGCGGCTCGTCCTCGGACGAGCAGGCTCGGTGACGCGGTACGAGGCTGGCTGCCAGCACTCGGCGTCTTCGTCGGGTTCCTCGTGGTCTGGGAGGGCGTCGTCCGGGCATTCCAGATCAAGCAATTCATTCTGCCGAGTCCAGTCGCCATCGCGATCGCCTGGCAGGAATACCTCCCCGAGCTCGTCCCAGCCGCCCGGCACACCTTCGTCGAGATCATCGTGGGGCTGGCGATCGGTTGCATCGCCGGACTGATTGCCGGCGGAGCAACGGCTCGCTATGCAGCGGTGCGCGAGTC
>Ga0080064_1002529_pt1 | contig 30570 bp, 27 predicted proteins | sample Subgrocontami54m_FD_69260 | JGI IMG/M metagenome (GOLD analysis project Ga0080064, IMG submission 69260) | Subsurface groundwater microbial communities from S. Glens Falls, New York, USA - GMW46 contaminated, 5.4 m (SPADES assembly) (version 2) ...
GCCCAGATCCGGAAGGCCCGCGCGCGGGCCTCAAAACAGGACCTTTGCGTTTTGCTTCAGAAGGCGGAAGAACTTGGGGATCAGCAGGAAGTGACCCGCTTGATCGCGGAGATCAACCGGTTGAATAAACTTCAGGAAACGAGGCGGGATTAAATTGAAGAAAATCAAGATGATCAAGCGGTTGGATGAGCTCAAGAAGCTCATCGCCCTGGGCAAAGAGAAGGGGAAACTCACCTACGAGCAGGTGAACGACATCCTGCCGGAGGACGTCGTCTCTTCGGAAGAGATCGACGAGATCCTCACGATCCTGGGCAACGAGAACATCGAGATCGTGGAGGCGGACGACCTCAAGGCCGATCCGGCCAAGGACGGGGACGAGGGGGAATCCGAGGAGGGGCAGGAAGAGCGCTCCGAGAAGGAAGAGAAAGAGGAAGAGGAGCAGGAAGCCCGCTCGGAGCCCGTGGACGACCCGGTCCGGATGTACCTGCGGCAGATGGGCCAGATCCCGCTGCTCTCCCGCGAGAACGAGCTTCGCCTGGCGAAGGAGATCAAGGAGGCGGAGGCCCAGTTCCGGCAGGTGGTCTTCTCGGCCGACTTCGCCCGCCAGGAGCTCATTAACCTCGTGGACCGGATGCGGACCAAAAAGGTCAACCCGGAGGAGTACGTCACCGAGGATTTCCGCCGCAAGGAACGGCTCCTGCCCAAGATGGTCAAGCTGACCGCCCGGATGCGCGCGACCCGCTCCGACGCCAAGCGGATCCAGCACATCCTTCAGATGCGGCTCATGAGCCCCGTGGTCGAGGAGATCACGAAGAAACTCAAAGGGCACATCCTGGACCTGAACCGGCTCGAACGGGAGATGGAGCGGGTCCGTTCCTCCAAGAAGGCCGGCTACCGGACCAAGCTGATCGATCTCAAGAAGAAATACCGGGCCACCGAGCGGACGCTTGGGGAACCCCGCAAGGTGATGGAAGAGCTGCTGATGCAGCTCAAGCGCAAGGAGGTTGTCTACACCCGGTCCAAGAGGTCGCTGGTGGAAGCGAACCTGCGGCTCGTGGTCTCGATCGCCAAGAAATACACCAACCGCGGCCTCTCCTTCCTGGACCTCATCCAGGAAGGGAACATCGGCCTTATGAAGGCGGTGGACAAGTTCGAGTACGAGCGGGGGTACAAATTCTCCACCTACGCCACCTGGTGGATCCGGCAGGCCATCACGCGCGCCATCGCCGACCAGGCCCGCACCATCCGGATCCCGGTCCACATGACGGAGACCATCAACAAACTGATCCGGATCTCCCGCCAACTGGTGCAGGAGAACGGCAAAGAGCCCAGCCCCGAGGAGATCGCCTCCGAGATGCGGATGCCGGTCGAGAAGGTGCGCGGCATCCTGAAGATCGCGCAGGAGCCGATCTCGCTGCAGACGCCCATCGGCGACGACGGCGACACCCACTTCGGCGACTTCATCGAGGACAAGCGGGCCATCTCGCCGGCCAACGCCACCGCCTACTCCATGCTCAAGGAGCAGATGGAGACCGTGCTCGAGACCCTGACCGAGCGGGAGGCGCAGGTGCTTCGGCTGCGCTTCGGCATCGGCGACGGCTATCCCCGCACGCTCGAAGAGGTGGGGGCCATCTTCAACGTGACGCGCGAGCGGGTGCGGCAGATCGAGGCCAAGGCGCTGCGCAAGCTGCGGCACCCGACCCGGTCCCGCCGCCTCAAGTCCTTCCTGGAGATGGGCGCCCTCGGCGACGAAGGGGGCTTCTAAGCGGTAGTTTGGGCCCGCCTGGATTCGAACCAGGGACCAAGTCATTATGAGTGACCTGCTCTAACCGCTGAGCTACAGGCCCTGAATCGGTAGCATACCACGCCTTCGACCTTTCCTTTCCCACCCGCTTCCCGTAGAATAGAATTTCGCCTTTTATTTCCGGGCGGTTAGCTCAGCCGGTTAGAGCGCATGCCTCACATGCATGAGGTCACAGGTTCGATCCCTGTACCGCCCATGACTCAAACATGACAACCGTATCCATTGCCGACCAACTGAAGACCTTGATCGAGCTGCAAAAGCTCGACGGCGAGATCTACCGGCTCCGCCGCGATCTCTCCGCCCAGCCGGCCCAGGCCGCCCAACTCAAAAACGAGCATGCCCAGCGGACGCTGGGCCTTCAGCAGGCCGAGGCCCGCGCCAAATCCCTTGAGTTGAAACGCAACCAGCTGGAGACGGAGCTCGGCTCCAAGGAGCAGCAGATCAAGAAGCTGCAGGTCCAGCTCTATCAGGTGAAAACCAACAAGGAATATTCCGCCCTCCAGCTCGAGATTGAGGGAAGCAAGGCCGACAAGTCGGTCTTCGAAGAAGAGATCCTCAAATTGATGGAAGAGGTGGACCGGGCCAAAGGGCAGACGGCTTCCGAGAAGGAGCATCTCAAGGTCCAAGAGGGGGAGTTGAAAATCCGGCTGGACCGGATCGAGCAGGAATCGCAGAAGATCCAGGGCGCCGTCGGGCAGCTGCAGGCATCGCGAGCCGTGCTGGTCCCCAAGGTGGACCCGAAACTGCTCAGCCGGTATGAGCGGATCCTGGAGCGCAAGGAGGGCAGCGCCCTCGTGCCGGTCCGCGGAAACAGCTGCAGCGGATGCAACATGATCCTCCCGCCCCAGGCGATCAACGAAGTCATGATGAACACGCGGCTGATTCCCTGCGAATCCTGCGCCCGCATCCTCTACATTGAGCCCGAAGCCGGCGGCTCTTAGAATCCAGATCGACGGCGCCTCCCGCGGCAACCCCGGGCCGGCCGGCGCCGGCGTCCTCCTCTCCGATTCCCGCGGGAAAAAACTCAAAGAGCTCTCCGTTTATCTCGGGGTCTCCACCAACAACGTGGCGGAGACCTGCGCCCTGATCCTGGGCCTCCAGGAGGCGCTGCGGCTGGGCGGCCGCCGGGTTTTGGTCCTGACCGACAGCGAGCTCCTGCAGCGCCAGGTGACCGGCCTCTACCGGGTCAAGGATGAGCGGCTCCGGCTGCTCCACGCGTTGATCCGCCCCTTGGTGGAGTCTTTCGACCCGTTTGAGATCCGGCACGTTCCGAGGGAGGAGAACCGCGCGGCCGACCGGCTCGCCAACCGGGCGGTTGACCGGGCCTCGCCGCGGCAGCCCTCCCTCTTCCCGGATTGAAGAAGGCCTTCCTGCTGGTCCTGCTCGGGGTAGCGGCCTACGCTCCCTCTCTGCAGGGCGCTTTCCTGCTGGATGACCACAGCTCGATCGTCAATAACCCCCAGGTGCGCCGTCTCTGGCCGGTCTGGGAAACGGCGGCGGGGTCCACCCGTCCGCTGGTCCAATACTCTTTCGCGGTCAACTACGCGGTCGGCGGCCTCGACCCGTTTGGGTATCACGGGGTCAACCTGGCGATCCACCTGGCCGCCGCGCTTCTGCTCATGGGGCTGGTTGCCCGGACGCTGAAGAGCCCCGGGACGGCGTTCGCCGCGGCCGCTTTCTGGCTGCTCCACCCGCTTCAGACGGAGAGCGTCACCTACATTGCGCAGCGGGCCGAATCGCTGATGGGGCTCTTCTATTTCGCGACGCTGTATAGCTTCGCCCGGGGCCGGCGGAGGGCCTCGGTTTTCTGCTGCGCGCTGGGGATGCTGTCCAAACCGGCTATGGCGACCGCCCCGCTGGCGGTCTTGCTCTATGACCGGGTGTTTGTTTCCGGCTCTTTCCGCCGGGCGCTGCGCCGCAGCCCGCGCTATTACGCGGCCTTGGCCTGCAGCGGATTAGTGCTGGTCCTGTTGCTGCTGTCTCCGCATGAATCGGCCCGCAGCGCCGGTCCGTGGGGGGAAGGCGTTTTAAGCCCGCTTCGTTACGCGGCCAACCAGTGCCTCGTTATTCTCCATTACCTGAAGCTGGCGGTCTGGCCGCATCCGCTCTGTTTCGATTATCTCTGGTCGGCCCGGCCCCTCCGGCAGCTTCTCCTTCCGATTGCGGTTTTGGTGGCGGGGGCGTTGGCGCTGTTTTGGTCCGCCCGGCGGTATCCGAGAGCCGGGTTCCTGGCCGGCTGGTTTTTCCTGACGCTGGCCGCCACCTCAAGCTTCATCCCGGTCCGGGACTTGGCGGCCGAGCACCGGATGTATCTCCCGCTGGCGGCGCTTGCGGTCGCGGCGGCCCTTGCCGGCCGCCGGTGGATCCCCGGTTCGCGGGCCAGGGTGGGAGCCGCCTGCATTCTCGCCGCGCTGCTGGGTCTTGGGACTTACCGGAGAAACCAGGAATACCGGAGCGCCGAAACGATGTGGCGAAGCGTCCTGGCTCAGCGGCCTTGGAATTGGCGCGCCCATTCGAACCTGGGAATGGCGCTCGAGGACCTGCAGCGGGTGGACGAGGCGATCGAGCAGTACAGGGAGGCGCTGCGGCTCAAGCCGGACTTCGCGGTTGCCCACAACAACCTGGGTTTCGCCCTGGAGCGGGAGAAGGGGAACCCGGACGAATCCTGGTCCCATTACTTGCAGGCGATCGAGAGCAAAGCAGATTACGCGGCCCCGCACCTCAATGCCGGGAACCTTTTGATGGAGAAAGGGCGTCCTGCCGAGGCCTTCTCCTATTTTGAGAAGGCGCTGCGGCTGGCGCCGGACTCCGCGACGGTCCACAACGATGTCGGCGCGGCCTTGATGCGGCTGGAGCGCCTCCCGGAGGCGAGGGAGCAGTTCGAGATCGCGATCCGGCTGATGCCGGACTTCGCGGCTGCCCACAACAACCTGGGCGTGGTCTACGGCCGGCTCGGGCTTCTCTCCGAGGCGGCGGCCCAGTACCGCCTTGCGCTGCGGCTTGAGCCGGATGATCCTACGGCCCGCGAAAATCTGAAAGCGGTGATTCGAGCCGCCGGGAGATGATGGTATAATATCGGCTCGGAGAGGAGACCGGACGGCCGCCCCCGGGTAACACCGGCGGGAGGAAAGTCCGGACTCCATAGAGCAGCGGAGTGGGTAACACCCACCCCCCGTGAGGGGCGGATCAGAGCCACAGAGACGAGTCTCCGCCGGTTCGTTGGCGGAGGGTGAAACGGGCAATCTCTCCGCGGAGCAAGACCGAATAGACCCTGCAAGGGACGCGAGTCCCACCGGGCGGCTCGTCCGGTCCGGCCGAAAGGCCGGGGCGGGGAGGGTAGGTTGCATGAGAGGAATGGCCGTCTCCGCCAGAGATCTTTGGCGGAACAGAATCCGGCTTACAGGTCTCCTCTCCGATTCCTTGAACGTTGGTTTTTAAAGGAGGTGTTCCCGTTGCGCAACAGATCTCTGATCGCGGGGTTGGCCTTGATCGGTTTCTTGAGTTCCGGCTGCGGCGCGTCCCTTTCCTCGTACATCAAACCGGGAGCCCCGTGGGGCGTCGTCCGGCGGGTGGCGGTCCTTCCATTCAACCTGCCTTCCGAGAATCCCGCGCAGCGCGAGCTGACGACGAAGCTGTTCTGCGAGGAGCTGAGAAAGACCGGCCGCGTGGAGGTGACGGAAGTGCCTCTGGCCAGCCCGCTCGGCAGCGGCGTGTGGGACTTGAAGCAGATCGGCAAGGAATTCCAAGCGGACGCCGTGATCACCGGCTCCGTGGACGACACGCTGGGCCTGGCGATGCACATGCAGGTCCATGACGTGGCGACCGAAGAGCTTCTGTGGTCGGGCACCTACATCCTCGGCGCGCGCGCGGAATTCTTCAGCTTCAAAATCCAGCAGCAAAAGTTCCAACACGGTTTTCGGTGGCTCGCGAACAAATTCGCCTCCGACACCGCTTCCGCCGCTCCACAGCCCTCCACCCAGTCTTAGTCTTTTCCCAACCCGCGGAGTTTCTCGATGCGCTGAGAGACTCCGCTCTTTTTTGCCCCCGATTCTCCCCCAGCGGTAGATAGAAACCGCTCTCCGGCTCCCATATCTTGTGGTGGAAAATTTTCCCCATTTTTACTCTTGACAACATTGCATGCTGTAGGTAGACTCTGGTTCTGTGTGGTACAAAGTGGAGCGAAGTGGAGAACTTGGTTGTGGGTGCCGTCGGGTTTGCCTTTATCGGGGAGCCCCCAACGGGGAAGAGGCATAAAGCGCATCCACAACCTTCTTGACGGGGAGGGGCAGTTGATCGGAAACGAGAGGCTGCCCCTCGCCCTTTTTAGGGGAGGAAAATGTTCTACGGGGAGCACGAGCACACGATCGACCGGAAGGGGAGATTGATCATTCCGTCCCGTTTCCGGGAGGTGATGAAGGAGCATTACAACGAACGCTTCGTCGTCACCCGAGGTCTCGACCGGTGCCTGTTCCTCTTCCCCGAGGATGAGTGGCGCACGCAGGAAAACAAGTTCCGCGCCCTCTCCTTCACCAAGCAGGAGGCCCGCCGCTTCAACCGGTTTTATTTCGCCGGGGCGTCGGAGCTCACCTGCGACCGGCAGGGGCGGGTGCTGATCCCGCCGTATCTCAAGGAATACGCCGGCATCAAGAGGGACGTGATGCTGGTCGGGGTTTCCAACCGGATTGAGATATGGGACCAAGAGGAGTGGAAAAAATTCTATGAGCAGTTCAAGGAAAACTACGAACAGATCGCTGAGAAGCTGCTCCCGGACTGATTCTCCCGATGTCTCCCAGGTGCCGCGGGGGACGCCGCCGGCCGGATCGGCCGGCCGCTGCCGGATTGCCTCGAACCTGAAGGACCGCCTCGAACAGATCACGCTCTGCGCGAACCCCGCGTACCTGATCCGGCTCGCCGAGCAGTCCGGCACGTACCGGGACCTGATCCGGCGGTATTCGAACGACAGTATGTTGTGACGTTTGTCCACTGCCCCGTTCTGCTCCAGGAGGTTCTTGAAGGGCTTGGGTTGAAGCCCGGGGCGGCGGTGTTGGACGCGACGGTGGGGCTGGGCGGCCACGCCGAGGCGATGCTCAAGGCGATGGGCCCGGCAGGGCGGCTCATCGGGATGGACCGGGACAGGGAAGCGTTGGAGCTTGCCAGGGCCAAGCTCTCAGATTTTGGGGACTCAGTGATCTTCATCCACGGCAACTTCGGGGAACTCGGAAAAATGTTGGACCAGGCGGGAGAGCGGGAGCTGGACGCCGCGCTGTTCGACCTGGGGGTTTCTTCCCTGCAGCTGGACAAGGGGGAGCGGGGGTTCAGCTTTTCCCGCGAGGGCCCGCTCGACATGCGGATGGATCCGGACCAGGAGACCACCGCGGCCCACCTGATCAACCATCTTTCCCCTGTGGACCTGGAACGCCTGATCCGCGAATACGGTGAAGAGCGCTGGGCCGGCCGGATCGCGAAGGTCCTCACGCGCGGCAGGCCGTTCTCAACCACCTCGCAGCTGGCCGAGGCCATCCGAAGCGCGGTCCCGGCCGGCGCGCGGCACGGAAGGATTGATCCGGCCACGCGCGCCTTCCAGGCGGTCCGGATGGCGGTCAACCGTGAGCAGGAGGAGTTGTCCTCCGCGTTGCCCCAGGCGATCAACCGGCTTAAATCCGGCGGCCGGATTGCGGTCCTCTCCTATCACTCGCTGGAAGACCGGGTGGTGAAGAACTGTTTCCGCGCCCTGGCCCGCGAGGGGGTCTTGAAGCTGATCACGAAGAAACCGGTCCGCCCTTCCGAACAGGAAACGGCGGAGAATCCCCGCTCCCGGTCGGCCCGGCTGCGCGTCGCGGAAAAAATATGAAGAACTTCTTTGCGGGGCTTCTCATTGCCACGGTGCTGGCGCTGGGCTACGTCCAGCAGCGGGTCTGGCTGATCACCTTGGGCTACCGCGTGGAATCTTTAAGCTCCGCGCGGGATGACCTCCTTGACCAGTATCGCGTGCTCAATTACAATGTATTAACGCTTCAGTCGCCGGTCATTCTCGACGAGCGGCTGGCGAAACGGGACGTTCAATTGACTCCGCCGAAAGCTATCGAAATCCTACCTCCGCGGTTGGGCGCGCATCCTCCCGGTCGGATCTTGAGCGCACTGCCTCAGTCCGAACCCTCCTGGTGGAAGCAGGCCCTCCGGCAAGGAACCCAATGGTTCGAGGATGGCCGGCAAGCCGTCGCCGAGCCGGCGAGGGAGGAACGGTAGGGCTTTAAGGCGGTCACTCGCTTTTAGAAGCAAGGAGCAGGGGTGCTGACGGCCGCCCAGAGAACACGCTTGGCGCTGGCGATTATGGTTTTCCTCATGATCGCCGCTGCATTGTGGGGGCGCCTCCTTTGGCTGCAGGTGCTGCGGCCGGACCATTGGGTGGACATCGCCCGCCGGCAGCATGTCCAGGTGCTGGAGCTGCCGCCGCTGCGGGGATCGATCCTCGATCGCAACCGAAAACCGCTGGCCCTTTCTCTCCGGTTGACCTCCGTTTTCGCCGACCCGCGCCACATCAAGGATGCCGGCTCCCTGGCGCGCCGTTTAAGCCCTCTGCTGAACCGGCCGGAAGCGAAACTGCTCGCCGAGCTCTCCCGGAAGAAGCGGGGGTTCGTCTGGCTCGCCCGGAAGGTGCCCAACCAGGCGGCCGGCCGGATCCGCTCGATGCGCCTGCCCGGCGTGCATCTGGTGATGGAGACGCAGCGCTTCTACCCGCACGGCTACCTGGCATCCCAAGTGATCGGCTTCGCCGGGATGGACAGCCAGGGGCTGGAAGGGTTGGAGATGACCTGCGACCGGGCTCTGAAAGGGGAGCCGGGCTGGCGCTGGCTCTCACGGGACGCGCGGCGGCGCGGCATCGGGGCCTGGGAGACGGCCACGGTGCCGCCCCGGGACGGGCTGGAGGTGGTCCTGACGCTGGACACGACGATCCAGTACATCGCGGAGCGGGCGCTGGAAGAGGGCTACGAGAAGTGCCGCGCGAAGGCAGCCTGCATCGTGGTGTCGGACCCCTCCACCGGCGAAATCCTGGCTCTCGCCAACCGGCCCTCGTACGACCCCAACCGTTTTTCAAGGGTCACGCCCGACCAGCGCCGCAACCGGGCGGTGACCGACACCTTTGAGCCGGGCTCGGTCTTCAAGGTGGTCACGGCGGCGGTGGCGCTGGGGACCGGCGCCGTGAAGCCGGGGGACACCTTCGACTGCGAAAACGGCAGCTACGCGGTGGCCGGGCGGATCCTGCATGACCACCAGCCGCACGGCGTGCTGGCCTTCCGGGACGTCATCGCCCAGTCCAGCAATATCGGCGTGGCCAAGGTGGCGATGAAGGTGGGAGCCGATCCGCTGTACCGGGGGATCCGCGCGTTCGGGTTTGGGGAGCCGACCGGCGTGGACCTGCCCGGCGAAGTGGGCGGCACCCTCCGCCCGCCGAGCCAGTGGTCGAAGCCCACCATCACCACGATCCCGATGGGGCACGAGGTGGCGGTCAACGCGCTGCAGCTGACGCAGATGATCTCGGTGGTGGCCAACGGCGGTTTCCTGGTGCGGCCCTGGATCGTGCGGGAGATCCGGGATCCCGCCACCGGCGCGCTGGTGAAATCGTTCAGACCTAAGAGGGTCCGGCGCGTGATCACGCCGGAGACGGCCGCGGAGCTGCAGCGGATCCTCGCCCGGGCGGTTGAGATAGGCACCGGCAAGCAGGCGCAGGTGGCCGGCTTCCAGGCGGCCGGCAAGACCGGGACCGCGCAAAAGCTTGAGCCCAACGGGCAGTATTCCCATTCCCAATTCATGGCCTCCTTCGTCGGGTTCATCCCGGCGGGCCGGCCGGTGCTGAGCATTGTGGTGATAATGGACGAGCCGAAATTCCCGTACTACGGAGGGGTGGTCGCGGCACCCGTCTTCAAGCGGGTGGCCGCCGACACGCTGGCCTATCTGGGCTATCAGAGTGAAACTTAAAAAGCTGCTGTCGGCCGCGGGGCTCCCGGCGGCGGGCGCGCCCGACGTGGAGATTTCCCAGGTGACGGACGATTCCCGGGCGGTCCGGCCCGGGGCTCTCTTCGTCGCGGTGCCGGGCGAGTCGGTGGACGGACACCGGTACACCCTTAAGGCGGTGGAGCAGGGAGCCGCGGCGGTCCTGGTGGAGCGGGAGGCGGCGGTTCCCGCGCCCGCGGTGAAGATCCAAGTCCCTTCGGCGCGGGCCGCGCTGGGTCCGCTCGCGCACGCTTTCTGGGGAGCCCCTTCGGAGCGTCTGAAACTGATCGGCATCACCGGGACCAAGGGAAAGACCACGGTCGCGTGGGCCGCGCACCACCTGTTGGAGACGGAGGGCCTGCGCAGCGGATTGATCGGGACCGTTTGCCACCGGTTGGCGGACGGCGAACACCCTTCCGGCAACACCACGCCGGGCGCGGTCTTCCTCCAGGAAAACCTCGCGCGGATGGTTCAGGAAGGATTCAAGGCCTGCGTGATGGAGGTCTCCTCCCACGCGCTGGACCAGCGCCGGACAGACGGGATCCGCTGGAGCTGCGGGGTTTTCACCAACTTGGCGCCGGAGCACTTGGATTACCATGAAACGCTGGAGGAGTACCTGGAGGCGAAGCTGCGGCTGTTCCGTTCCCTCTCGCGGGATTCTCAGGCGGTGATCAACCGGGCGGATCCCTCGTTCGAAAAGGTGCGGGAAGCGACCCGGGCGCGGGTTGTGACGTACGGTTTGAAACCCGGAGCCGACTTCACCGCGGAGGGGATTCGAAGCACCCTGGAAGGAATTCGTTTCACGCTGGAGACCCCCGAAGGGGGGTTCCCGGCCGTCACGCCGCTGATCGGCCTGCACAACCTGGAGAACCTGCTCGCGGCGGTCGGCGCGGCGTGCGCGGCCGGCGTCCCCGCGGCGAAGGCCGCGGAGGGGCTCGCCTCCTTCGCGGGCGTGCCCGGCCGGCTGGAGCGGATCGAATGCGGCCAGGCGTTTCCCGTTTTCGTGGATTACGCCCACACCGACGGCGCGCTGCGCCGGGTGCTGGAGCAGCTGAAGCGGATGGGCTCCCGGAAAATCCTGACGGTCTTCGGCTGCGGCGGCGACCGGGACCGGACCAAGCGGCCCCGGATGGGGCGGGCGGCGGCGGAACTGTCGGACCGGGTGATCATCACGTCGGACAACCCCCGCGGCGAGGACCCCGCCGCGATCGCGCGGGAGATCCTGGCCGGCACCCCGGGCGGGGCGGCCGTCGAAACGGTGCTGGACCGCAGGGAAGCGATCCGGACGGCGCTGGAGTCGGCGGACGAGGGTTGGCTGGTGCTGATCGCCGGCAAGGGCCATGAAGCGGCCCAGATCTTCGCGGACAGAAGCATCCCGTTCGACGACCGGGCGGTGGTCCGGGAATTGCTGGGCGAGGTGGTCTCCCGATGACCCCTTTCAAGCCGGAAGAAATCATGGCGATCGCGCGCGGTGTTTCCATCGACACACGGACCCTTGAGCCGGGGCAGCTCTTCGTCGCGATCCGGGGCAAGCGGTTTGACGGAAATGAGTTTGTGGGTGAAGCGATCGCGCGGGGCGCGGCAGGCGCCGTGGTGGAGCGGTTTCCCTCTCACCCTCCCCCCCTCACCCTCCCCCTCTCCCCCAAAGGGGGAGAGGGCCGGGGTGAGGGGGTCCGTCCCCCAATCTGGACCGTCCCCGACACGCTGGTGGCTCTGGGCCAATTGGCCCGGTTCCACCGGGACCGGTTCCAGCCGGACCTGGTCGCGATCACCGGATCCTCCGGAAAAAGCACCACCAAAGAGATGCTGGCCCACCTGCTTTCCGGCGACCGGGAGATTCTCGCCACGCCGGGAACGCAGAACAACCGGATCGGCGTCCCGCTGACGCTGTTCCGGCTGGATGCTACCCACCGGGCCGTGGTGCTGGAGCTGGGGACGAACCAATGGGGTGAGATCCGGGCCCTGACGGAGATCTCCCGGCCGACAATAGGGATGGTCACCCACATCGGGCCGGCCCATCTGCAGACCTTCGGTGACCTGGAGGGGGTCTTGAAAGCCAAGGGGGAACTCTGGGAAACCCTTGAGCCCTCCGCCGTGCTGGTGCTCAACGGGGATGACCCTCTGTTGGCCCGGGCGGGGAGCATACTGCGCCGGAAGGTGGTCTGGTACGGCACCGGCCCGGCGGCGGAGGTGCGCGGCGCCGGGATCCGGTTAGAGCCGTTCGGTTCCTCTTTTCAAGTGAACGGCGTGGAGGCGCGTCTCCCGGTGCCGGGCCGTCACAACGTGATGAACGCCTTGGCGGCGCTGGCCTGCGCGAAGGTCCTCGGGATGGATCTGTCAACGGCGGCGCAGCGGCTGAGTTCATTCGCCCCGCTGCCGGGCCGGCTGAGCATCAGCGAGCGGGAAGGACTGCTGCTCCTGGATGACACCTACAACGCCAACCCGGCTTCTCTTTCGGCCGCGTTGCAGGTCCTTCGGGATCTCCCGCGGCCCGGCGGGAAGAAAGTGGTGGCGCTGGGGGATATGCTGGAATTGGGCGGCGGGTCGGAGGATCTCCACGCGCGGGCCGGCCGGCAGATCGTGGAGCAGGGGGCGGACGCCTTGATCACCGTCGGGCGGTTGGCCGGGCGGGCGTTGGCGGCCGCGCGGGAAGCGGGGTTGCCGGCGCAAGCGGGCTACTCGTTCGAGACTCCGGAGCAGGCGGGGGAGTTCCTGGCCGGCTTCCTGCGGCCCGGAGACGCGCTGCTGCTGAAAGGGTCTCGGGGAATCCAAATGGAGAAAGCTTTTGTATGCTTTACCACCTCCTCTATCCGCTGAGGGAGTATTGGTTCGGGTTCAACGTCTTCCGGTACATCACCTTCCGGGCGGTGATGGCCGCCGTGACGGCCTTCGTGCTCACAATCGTGGTGGGGCCGCCGGTCATCGCGTGGCTCAAAAAGATGAAGGTGAGGCAAAGCGTCCGGAAGAAAGAGGAAGTGGGCCGGCTCTACGACCTGCACCAGCATAAGGAAGGGACCCCGACGATGGGCGGCCTGCTGATCCTGGCAGCGCTCCTGGGCTCCACGCTGCTCTGGGCGGATGTGCTGAACCGGATGGTGCTCCTGGCGGTGGGGGTGACCGCCGCGCTCGGGCTGATCGGGTTCCTGGATGATTGGGCGAAACTGCGGCAGAAAGGGGCGCGGGGTCTTTCCCGCCGGGCCCGGCTGCTCTTGCAGAGCGCCGTGGCGGCGGCGCTGGGAATCGCGCTGCTGGCCGATCCCAGCTACCCGACGCTGCTGGAGATCCCCTTCTTCAAGGGGCCGGTCCTGAACCTTGGGGTTTGGCTGATCCCCTTCATTGCGCTGGTGCTCGTGGGCACCTCCAACGCGGTGAACCTGGCCGACGGCCTGGACGGGCTGGCGATCGGCTGCGCCGCGATGATCGGGCTCTGCCTCATGATGATCGCTTACCTCACCGGGCACAGGGTCTTTGCCGAGTACCTGTTCATCCCGTTCATCCCGCAGGCCGGGGAGCTGGCGGTCTTCTGCGCGGCCCTCGTGGGGGCCGGCATGGGGTTCCTCTGGTACAACTGCCATCCGGCCAACGTTTTCATGGGGGACACCGGCTCCCTGGCCCTCGGAGCGGCGATCGGCGTCGTGGCGATCCTGATCAAGAAGGAGCTGCTGCTGATCCTGCTCGGAGGGATCTTCGTCGCGGAGGCGCTGTCGGTGATCCTGCAGGTGGCTTCCTTCAAGATGACCGGCAAGCGGATCTTCCGGATGGCGCCGCTGCACCACCACTTTCAACTGGAAGGATGGGATGAGTCCAAAGTCACGATCCGTTTCTGGATCATCGGAGCGATCCTGGTGCTGCTGAGCTTAGGGACGCTGAAGCTGCGATGAGTACTCAGCAATGTCATCTCGAGCCACGAAGTGGCGAGAGATCTCGGTTTAAAGACGAGATTTCTCGGCCTGACGGCCTCGAAATGACCGTCCGCCGCCCGGGTCCCGGGACGCCGGTCACGGTGCTGGGCCTGGCCCGAAGCGGCGCCGCGGCGGCCCGGTTCCTGCTGCGGATGGGCTGCGTGGTCCGGGTCTCGGAGCGGTCCAAAACGCCGGAGGCGTCGCGGGCGGCGAAGGAGCTGCAGGAGCAAGGCGCCGCGGTGGAGACCGGCGGGCACACCCGCGGCTTCATCGAGGGGTCGGCCCTCGTCGTCTTGAGCCCCGGCATCCCGCTGTCGGCCCCGCCGGTCCGGTGGGCGGTCGAGCGGGGGATCCCGGTGGTCGGCGAGCTGGAGCTGGGCAGCTGGTACTGCGTGGGGCGGACAGTGGCGGTGACCGGCAGCAACGGAAAATCCACCGTGGTCTCCATGCTGGGGAAAATCCTGGAGCATGCCGGCAGGGAGCATGTGGTCTGCGGGAACATCGGCACGCCGCTCTGCTCCGTGCTGGACCGGATCGGGCCGGAGACCGTCGTGGTGCTCGAGGTCAGCTCCTTCCAACTGGAATCGAGCACTTCCTTCCACACGGAGATCGGCTGCGTGCTGAACGTGAGCGATAACCACCTGGACCGGCACGGATCGTTCGAGGAGTATCGCGCGGCGAAGCAGCGGTTATTCGCCCACCAGTCCCGCGGCGGGTGGGCGGTGCTCAACGCCGACAACGCGTGCTCCTCCCGCATGAGCCGGGAGGCGCGGGGGCAGGTCCTCTTTTTCAGCCGGCGCAAAGAGGTGCCCGGCGCGTTTCTCAAAGGCGGCGAACTGCGTCTGGAGCTGCCGGCGCTGGCCGGGCCGATCTGCCGGGTGGAGGAGCTTTCCCTTAAAGGTCTGCATGACCAGGAAAATGCCCTGGCTGCCGCCTGCATGGCGGGCCTGCTGGGCGTCCCGCCGGAGGTCGGCGGCCGGGCGCTGGCTTCCTTCCAGGGGCTGCCGCACCGGCAGCAATGGATCGCCCAAAGAGACGGGGTCACCTTCATCAACGATTCCAAGTCCACGACGGTCGCCTCATGTCTCCGGGCGATCGAGGCGGCTCCCGGCCCGGTGGTGTTGATCGCCGGCGGCCGGGACAAGGGAGGGGATTTCAGCCGGCTGCGCCTTCGGCCGGTGGCGCGCAAGCTGAAAGCCGCGGTGCTGATCGGCGAGGACGGGCCGAAGATCGCCCATTCCCTCAAGGGGGCGGTCCCGCTGAGGAAGGCGCGGGACCTCGGGGAAGCGGTCCACGCGGCGTTCATGCTGGCCCGGCCGGACGGGTGCGTGCTGCTGTCGCCGATGTGCACCAGCTTTGATATGTTCCGGGATTTTGAAGAGCGGGGAGAGCGGTTCGTCGAGGTCGTCCGGGCGATGGGGGCGTAGAGGGTGCGCTCGGCCAGCCGCGGCCTGCTGATCGTCATGGCCCTCCTGACGGCGCTGGGCGTGGTGATGGTCTACTCCTCCAGCGCCATCTACGCGCAGGAGACCTACGGCGACGCCGCCTATTTTCTCAAGCGTCACCTGGTTTACCTGGCGTTGGGGATGATGGGGTTCTTCGCGGTGCTGGGCATCGAGGAAGGGAAGATCCGCCGGTGGGCGAAGCCGTTCATGGTGGTGGTGCTGCTGATGCTGGCGGCGGTGGTGATCCCCGGCATCGGGCACCGGGTCTCCGGCGCGCGGCGCTGGTTCAAGCTGGGCGGGTTCAGCTTCCAGCCGTCGGAGCTCTCACAGCTGGCGATCATCCTCTATATGGCCGATGTCCTGACCCGCAAGCGGAGCTTGCTGAGGGATTTCTTCCAGGGGGTGCTGCCGGCGCTGCTGGTGCTGGGCCTCACGGTGGGCCTGATCCTGATCGAGCCGGACCTGGGCACCTCCCTCGCCACCGCGGTGGTGGCGGTGCTGATGCTGTTCATCGCCGAGGTGCGCTGGCAGATCCTGCTGCCGATGTTCCTGTCGGCCGTGCCGGCGGTGATCGTGCTGGTGCTGACCAAGCCGTACCGGATGCGGCGGATCGCCGCTTACCTGAACCCCTGGGCCGACCCGGAGGGCTCCGGCTTCCAGCTGATCCAGTCGCTGGTGGCGCTGGGCTCCGGCGGGCTGCTGGGGGTCGGGCTGGGGGAGTCGCGGCAGAAGCTGTTCTACCTTCCGGCCGCCCACACCGACTTCATCTTCGCGGTGATCGGCGAGGAGCTGGGGTTCATCGGGGCCACGGCGGTACTGGTCCTGTTCGGGTTCCTCTTCTGGTACGGCCTCCGGCTGGCGCTGGCCGCGCCCGACCCGTTCGGCATGATGACCGCGCTGGGGATCGTGATGCTGCTGGCGCTGGAAATGCTCGTGAACATGGGGGTAGTGACGGGCGCCATCCCCACCAAAGGATTGCCGCTGCCCTTCATCAGCTACGGCGGCAGCTCCCTGATCGTCAACCTGGTCAGCATCGCGGTCCTGTTAAATGTTGTCAGGCCCAGAAAGGCCGTAGCATAATGAAAAGCATGAATGTTTTGCTGATTTCCGGCGGGAGCGGCGGGCACCTGGTGCCCGCGATGGCGCTGGCCGACCACCTGCGCGCCGAGGACCACTGCTTCCTGATGAGCACCCGCCGCTCGGTGGACCAGATCCTGTCGGCGGAAGGGGGCCGCATGCTCGAGTGGGAAACCGTCGGGCTGCAGCCGCTCACGCCGGTCTGGAGGTGGCTTTCCCCGGCGTACGCCGCGCGGCAGCTGCAGGCGGTCCGGCAGGTCCGCTCGGTGATCGGCCGGACCCAGCCGGACGTGGTGGTCGGTTTCGGCGGGTACTTGAGCGCGGTCGGCGTGATGGCCGCCCGGGGCGCGGGCATCCCGTCGGTTATCCATGAGCAGAATTTCGTTCCGGGCCGGGCCAACCGCTGGCTTTCCCGCGTGGCCGACGCCGTGGCGGTCAGCTTCCCGGAGACCGCCCGTTATCTCCCGAAAAGAACCGCCGTCGAGACGACCGGCAATCCGCTTCGGCTGCGCTCCGGCGCGTTGACGGCGGAGCAGGCGCGGGCCGAGCTGGGCCTCGATCCCGCCCGGCCGGTCCTGCTGGTGATGGGCGGCAGCCAGGGGTCCCGCACGATCAACCGGGCCGCCGCCGCGATGTGGCAGCGGATTCCCCCCGGGGGCCACGACCGGCTTCAGCTGCTCCATCTCGCCGGCTCGCATGGCGCCGCGGAGACGGAACAGCTCTACCGCAAGCTGGGGCTCCAAGTGAAGGTGCTCCCCTTCCTCCACCGGATGGACCTGGCGCTGGCGGCCGCCACGCTGGCGGTCTCCCGCGCGGGGGCCACCGGCATCGCCGAAATGACGGTGATGGGCCTCCCTTCGATCCTGATCCCTTATCCTCATGCCGCCGCGCACCAGCGGGCCAACGCCCTCTGGGTGCGGAAGATCGGCGGAGGCGTCCTGCTCGAGGAGCGGGACCTCTCGCCGGACCGCCTGCGGGCCGAGGTGGAGCGCCTGCTGTTCGACCCCGACCGCCTGGAGCGGATGCGGCGGGCTCTGCGCGCCCACGCCGACACCGCGGCAGCCCAACGCCTCGGTGATTTGGTGCGCAGGGTGGCGAGAATTCGACCCGTTCATGCTGAGCCTGTCGAAGCATGAAAGTCCACATGATCGGCGTAGGCGGCATCGGCATGAGCGGACTGGCCCGGATCCTGCTGGAGCAGGGGGTCCAGGTCTCCGGCTCCGACTGCGCCGGCGCGGCGGCGCTGCGCGGCATCCGCTCCGCCGGCGCCCGCGTGCGCCCCTCCCACTCCGCCGGAAACATCAACCACCCGGACGTCGTCGTCTATTCCTCCGCCATCACGCCGGCGAACCCGGAGCTGATCGCGGCCCGCAACCGGGGCATCCCGGTGCTGCACCGCGGCCAACTGCTGGCTGAGCTGGCCGCCGGCCGGCGCACCGTCGCCGTCGCCGGCGCCCACGGCAAGAGCACCACCTCCGCGATGGCGGCGCAGCTCCTGACACGGGCCGGGCTGGACCCGTTGGTGGTCCTCGGCGCCGAGGTGGAGTCGCTCGGCGGCAGCGCGAAATCAGGCAAGGGAAACTACGCCGTGGTGGAGGCCGACGAATCGGACGGCTCCTTCCTGTGGCTCAACCCCTTCATCGGCATCATCACCAACCTGGACGACGAGCACCTGGACTATTTCCGCAACCGCTCCGAGATCGAGGAGGCCTACGCCGCGTTCGCGGAGCGGGTGCAGCCCGGCGGGGCGCTCATCGGCTGCGCCGATGATCCTTCCGTTCGGGAGCTGCTCGCCCGGCCCGGTCGGCGGCGCATCGGCTACGGCCTGTCACAGCACGCCCAGATCCGGGCCGTGGATATCCGTCTCGAAGGGGCCGGCAGCCGGTACCGCTGCGTCCGGGGAGAGAAAACCCTTGGCTCGGTTCAGTTGAACGTGCCGGGCCTCCACAACGTGGTCAACTCGCTGGCGGCGGCGGCAACCGGCGAAGCGCTGGGGATTGCATTCCAAATCACGCGGGAGGTGCTTGCGGAATACCGGGGAGCGAAGCGCCGGTTCCAGGTCCACGGGGAGGAAAAGGGGGTGATGGTGGTCGAGGATTACGGGCACCATCCCACCGAGATCCGCGCCACGCTCCAGGCAGCCCGGGGTTGGGCCGGCCGGCGGGTCCGCTGCCTCTTCCAGCCGCACCGCTACAGCCGCACCCGCTACCTGATGGACCGGTTCCCCCCGGCCTTCGCCGACGCGGACGAGGTGGTGCTGCTGCCGATCTACGCCGCCTCCGAAGAGCCGCTCGCCGGGGCGACCGACGACCTCCTCTACAAGAATTTCCGCGCCGCGGGGCGAAAGAAAGTGAAACAATGTGACGGGCCCCGGCAGGCGCTGGCCTATCTCGAAGAAAGCTCCAAACCGGGCGACCTGGTCCTTTTCCTTGGAGCCGGCAGCGTCGGTCCCCTGGCCGAAAAATTCCTCAAAAGATTGAAGTCCGTTCGTCCTGAGCCTGTCGAAGGACAAAAATGACTTTTCGGGTTGCTCTTAAAGAGGATCTCCTCGCCGCGGTCTCCGGCCGGGTCCGTTTCAACGAGCCGATGCGGCTGCACACCAGCTTCCACATCGGCGGCCCGGCGGAGATCTGGGCGGAGCCGCAGGATCCTGATCAGCTGCGCCGGCTCCTGGCCGTCGCGGCCGATGCCGGCTTCCCGGTCACAATGGTCGGCGGCGGCGCCAACCTGCTCGTGCGTGACGAGGGAATCCCCGGCCTAGTGGTCCACCTGACCGGCCCAGGGTTCCAGCAAATGATGGTACCAGGTACCGGAACGGTACCTGGTACCGATGTTTCCGGTACCGATGTTTCCGGTACCGATGTTTTAGTCGGCGCCGCCCTCCCCCTAGAGTGGCTGATCCGCAAGGCGCAGGAAGCGTCTTTAAGCGGCGTCGAGTTCCTGGCCGGCGTGCCGGGCCACGTCGGCGGGGCGGTCCGGATGAACGCCGGCACGCACGACGATGAAGGGAAGTTCCACCATTTCGGCGACCGGGTCCGCTCCCTCACCGTGATGGACCTCGCGGGCCGGGTGAAGACGCTGCCGGGCGAGCAGGCCGGCTTCGGCTACCGCTGCGCTACCTTCCTGAGCGGCTGGATCGTGCTGGAGGCGCTGCTCAAGTTTTCACCGGATGATCCGAAAGAGATCGCCGCCCGCGTCCAACGGCTCTGGTCCTTCAAAAAACGGACCCAGGACTGGAGCGCCCCCAGCGTCGGCTGCATCTTCAAAAACCCGGCGGAGCGCAGCGCCGGCTGGCTAATTGACCAAGTCGGAATGAAAGGATTCCGGATCGGCGGGGCGGTCGTCCCCGCCCGCCATGCGAACTTCATCCTGAACGACGGCAACGCCCGTGCCGCCGACGTGCTGGCCCTGGTAGAGGAGGCCCGCGCCCGCGTGCTCAAACAATTCGGAGTAGAATTGGAAACGGAAGTCCAAATACTCCCCGTTCATCCTTCGACAAGCTCAGGACGAGCGGGCGTCGGTCATGGTGAGCTTGTCGAACCATGACCGATAGGATCGGTGTTTTGTGCGGCGGCCCCTCCCGCGAGCGGGAGATCTCCCTGCGCAGCGGCAAGGCGGTGCATGAGGCCCTTCTGTCGCTCGGCCTGCCGTCGGCGCTGGTCATTCTTTCGCGGGATCCCCGGGAGATCCCCGGGGAGATCGCCTCGGCCGGCTTAACCCGCGCCTTCATCGCGCTGCACGGCGCCTACGGCGAAGACGGCACGCTCCAGACCCTATTGGAGGAGATGAAAATCCCTTACACCGGTTCGCCGCCGGAGGCCTGCCGGTACGGCATGAACAAGGTTTCCAGCCGGCTCAAGTGGATCGCGGCCGGCCTGCCTGTTCCCCGCGCCTATTCTTCCGTCGCGGAAGAGATGATCTTCCCGGTGGTGGTCAAGCCGGCTTCCGAGGGTTCCTCCCTCGGCATGAGCATCGTGGATTCCCCGGCGGGGCTTAAAGCCGCCGTCGAGACCGCCGCCTCCTTCGGCGCCGGGCTGCTGCTGGAGGAATATCTCCCCGGCCCGGAGCTGACGGTCGGCATCCTGGCGGACCGGCCGCTGCCGGTCATCCAGGTCGTCCCCAAGCGCCGTTTCTACGACTACACTGCCAAGTACACGCCCGGCCAGACCGAGTACCTCGTCCCGGCCCCGATCCCGGCCGAGACCGCCGCCGCCGTCCAGGATCTCTCACTCCGGGCGCACGAGGCGCTCGGCTGCCGTTCTTTCTCCCGCGTGGACCTGATCCTCGCCGAGGGGCGCGGCCCGGTGCTGCTGGAGCTCAACACCATCCCCGGCATGACCGGGACCAGTCTTCTGCCGAAAGCGGCCGCCGCGGCCGGCATCCCGTTCCCCGAACTCTGCCGTCAAATGTTGGATCCCGCATGGGCAAAAAGAGAACCGGCCGCGGCGCGCTCCTCTTAAGCGTCAGCTTGGCCTCCGGCATCGCGCTGCTGATCGCGGCGCAGGGGGCGATGGACGGTTTCCTGTCCCACCCGGCCTTCCTGGTCCGGGAGGTGGAGGTCCGCTGGCCGGCCGGGGCGCCGCCCCATTCCGACCGTTTCCGGCTGAACCCGCCCACCTCCATCTTCCACGTGGATCTGAAAGCGCTGACCGTCAGCTTCCAGCGGAAGTTCCCGACCGCCGAGGTGGAAGGGATCCGCCGCCTCCTTCCGAACCGGCTCGTGGCGACGATGCGCCGGAGGAAGATCCTGGGGCAGGTCGCCGCGGCGGGCGCTTACGCCCCGGTGAGCGACGACGGCATCCTGGTTTATCCGGCCTCCTCCGCGCCCAAGCCCGGCCTGCCGGTGCTCCTCCTGCCGGACCTCAAGGGGCCGCTGCGGGTCGGGCGCCGCGTGGATTCCCCGGGTTTCTGGAAGGCCTCCGAGCTGCTGGCCACGCTCCACCGGGACGGCGGCATCGCCGGGCAAAAGGTGACCACCGTGCGGGTGGAGGGGGACGGTCTCTTCGTGACGCTCGAGTCCGGCACGGAGCTGCGCTTCTCCGGCAGCCGGCTCGCCGTCGGCTGGCAGCAGCTGGGCGGGCTCCTCAGCCGCCGGCCCGGGCTGCTTGCCCAAGTCAGCTACGTGGACCTTCGCTTCGGCGATCCGGTCATCGTGGACAAACCAAAAAGTGAAAAAAGAACAGCTCGTCGCCGGTCTTGACCTCGGCCCCCGCCAGTTCGTGCTGGCGGCCGGCCGGATCCTGGAGCCGAACCGGCTCGTGGTCCAGGCGGTGGAGGCGGTCTCCGCCCAGGGTTTCGAGAAAGAGGGCTTGAGCGACGCCATCGAGTGCGCGGACGCCGTCTCCCGGCTGGTCCGCCAGGCGGAGCGCTCCCTCTCCGCCCGGATCGGCAGCGCCGTCGTGGCCTTCCCGTCGGGCCAGCTCAAAAGCTTCAACGCCACCGCGGCCGTCCCGGTGCAGGACCCCGGCGTGGGGATCAACCGCCAGGACGTTGAGAAAGCGGTCGGCACCTGCCGCTCCCTCTCGCTCGATTACGACCGCCACATCCTGCATTGCTTCGAGCGGGGCTTCGCGGTGGACGGCCAGCAGGGCATCAAGAACCCGGTCGGCCTCTCCGGAAAGAAGCTCTCCGTGGACCTGCACCTGGTGACCGCCCCCAACGCCGGCATCCAGAACCTGACCCGCGTGCTCAACCGGGCGGGGCTGGAGCCGGAGCAGCTCGTGCTGCCGGGCCTGGGCGTGGCCGAGGCGGTCCTGGCCGACGTGGACCGGGACCTCGGCGTCACCCTCGTCCGGATCGGCGACTCCCAGATCGAGGTCCTTCTCTTCGACGACGGCGAGGTGAAGGAGACCTTCCTGATCTCCGGCGGCGCCGAGGACATCGCCGAGAGCGTCTCCCGCTCCTTCAAGCTGCCCCACCTCGCCGCGGAGCATCTGCTGGAGCAGGTTTCCACCGTGGAGGAGCTGCCGGAGGATCAGGCGGCGTTGCCGCTGCGGGCCGGCCTCGGGGCCTCCGTGCGGACCTTCCCGCAGGGGCAGGTGGTCCACCTGATCCGGACGAAGGCCAAGGACCTCCTCACCCGCGTCCAGCGCCGCCTGGAAGGGAACCCCGTTTTCCTGGACTGCGCCTCCGGCGTGGTGATGGCCGGCTATCTCTCCCGGATGGAAGGGTTCCTCGAGATGGCGGAGCAGACCTTCAACGCGCCGGTCCGCCTGGGCACAGTGAAAGGGGTGGAGCTCGCGGAGGGGATCAACCTGCGCGGCGCGGACAGCGTCGCCGTCGGCCTCCTGCGCCACAGCGCCCGCCGCCGCCTGGCCACCGCCCGCCCGTCAAGCAGTTCCCCCTGGCTGCGCCCCCTGGAAACCGTCCAGCGCCTCCTGCAGGATTACTTCTAGAAGCCTCTCGCAAAATAGTCATCCTCGCGAAAGCGAGGATCGTCCGGCCGTTTACTCGAACGAGACTATTTCCTATATATATAATAATATTGCTGTTATAATAATTACCCAAATCATATTTTTCTGATGAAAGGATCGTATCCCATGATTAAAAGTCGTGGCCGCCTGTATTATCAGGCCCTATCGGTTTTTATTGTTTGTCTGTTTTCTTGCTCAGTAGCGTTTTCCGAAGTGATTGAAGGATTGTCGGAGATCTATAGAACGCCAATCCCTTCTGAAGTTCGAAGAAATTTTGACGAATGCATTCAGATCTACTCTCCGCATCCAAAATATGAACGAATAGTCGTGGATGGAGACAAATTTACCGATATTTACGCTAAGAAATTTATGGTCGTAGGTATGGAACCCAATCCCTTCGGCGGTCTTTGGGTGATTATCGCGGTTGAAGGTAATTTCAAGACCGCTTATTTGCTTTGGTTATACGATATTGATCGGGATCAGTATGACTTGCGAAGCGTCGAGAAGCTCTCCGATTTTCTCGATGAAAAACTGGGCCGCCAGCTTTCAGGGCCTGAATATCATCAGTATTGGCGTTGATGAAGATCCAGATTGCTTACCCCCGCTAGTGAGTTCTTTGTTTTATAGTGTATACTATTAGTGGATACTTTTGTGGAGGGGAAAATGCCGGTAGAGCATCTGAATATCACATTGCCAATCGGTCTTCGAGCAGCCTTGGACAAAGAAGTCCGTCGGGAACATACGAAGCGGAGCACCTTGATTCAGAAAGCTGTGACCTTGTATCTCCGCGTAGCTCAAGAGAAGAATCTGAGGGAGATGTTGAAAGAAGGCTATATCGAAATGGCCGCGGAGGCTAAAGCCGTGACGCGGGCCTTCCAATCTTTGGACCGGGAATCCCTTCAGCATGTTGATTAGGCGAGGGGATCTCTTTTACGTCGATCTCGATCCTACAAAAGGCTCAGAGCAGGCAGGGACCCGTCCGGTCCTTGTCATCCAGAATGATGTGGGAAACGAGTACGCGCCTACTGTCATCATCGCTCCCTTTACCACGAAGTCCTTCTCCAAACGCTATCCCGTCAATGTGAACGTGCCGGGAGGTACTGCTGGTTTGAAAGAAGATTCCACGGCGCTCCTCTCTCAGGTTCGGACTATTGATAAAAGCCGTCTGGAGCGAAAGATAGGGCATCTTCCACCTGTTTTCATGCGCGAAGTGGACGAAGCCATCAAAACCAGCCTGGGTCTTGCTTAAAGCGGCCGCTTTTCTGGCCGCTCTCCTTTTCGCGGCCGCCGCGTACGCCCACCCTGCCGAGGCTGAAAACATCCCATCCGAGCGCTACCTCGAAACCGCCCTGGCTGAGATCCGGAAGGCGGAATCCTCCATCCGTCTTTACATGTACTTGATCTCCCCTCCCCAGAAGCGCCAGGAATCCAAGGTTCACAAACTGGTTGACGCGCTGGCGCAAGCCCGGGATCGGGGCGTGGATGTTCAAGTTGTGCTGGACCAGAATATCAACTGGAACGAGGAGAGCGCGTTCGGGTTTCAGAACCCATCCAGAGGCAATGAGGAGGCGTATCGTTATCTCCGGGATCGCGGAGTCAAGGTCCTGTTCGATGACCCGGCGGTTCTCCTGCATGCCAAGGCGCTTGTGATTGACGGAAAGACCGTGATCCTCGGCTCCACCAACTGGAGCGAAACCTCTCTAAGCCGTAACCTGGAAGCCGGCGCCCTGATCCGGTCCAAGGAATTCGCCGCGGATGTCTTGGAGGGATTCCAGGGCATGAAGCTCCACGACCCGATGCCCAAGAGCGACCCGACGGTCTCTGTCCCCCGGGCGTTCCTTCAAAGCCGGGAACTGCTGGGGAGGATGGTCACGGCTCATGATGAGGGGGCTTTCGACGCCTATCTTTATCTGCTGAAGACTTTCGGCAAGGGCGGGGAAGGGGAAGAGATCACCCTGGACTACGAGCTGCTGAAGGCGGAGTTGGGCCGCCGAACTCCATCCGAATGGAGGAAGAGGCGCTTTATACAGCAGGCTCTTCGACGGCTGCGGGACAGGTACGGGCTGATCGATTTCACCGATCAACGCCGCAAGGACCCTGTCGTATCCCTCAGGAGAGTCGGCGGCCCGGAAAGCGTTCCAATCCCTTCGGCGTACTGGGATTGGGGCTGGGATCAGCGGCTCGCTTTCCCGGGAAGGGTGATGTACCTGTTGGGAGAGATGTATTCGTCCCTGTCGCCCATGGCGCCGGTATGGTTCAGGTCGAACAAAGACCTCGCGGAAATGCACGGCATCTCAGACCGATTCGTGCAAGACGGGCTGATGGACTTGCGTCGGCGCAATCTGGTCGAGGTGAAGCCGGACAAACTCGGCCCCGGGGTTTACGGCAGCCGGAAGGCCAACGAGTACGCCCCCAATCCCCTGTACGATCCAAAAGCGTTGGCGCTGGCGTTCCGGAATCTGGAGCAAAAGCACGGGAAAGAAAAAGTGAAGAAGGCCTCCGGGTACGCCTCTCAGGTTTACGAGGATTGCGATGTGGAGGGCGTTGAGCGCCTGATCCTCCTGGAGGAGGAGTTCGGCCCCGAGATTGTCCGCCGGGCGGTCAAGAGGACCGCCGCCATGCACGGCAGCAACCCCAAGAAGACCATGGGCTATCTCATCAACACGGTCCGGCGAATGGGAGCTCAAAAGCGGGAGGCGCAAGCCCCGCAGTGAAGATCCAGATCGTCTTGCCCGACGCCCTTGCCCAGGGCCTGAAGAGCGCCATCCCTGTCCGAAAGCGCAGCCAATTCATCGCGGAAGCCATCGAGTCCAAACTGCGCTCCATGAAATTCCGCCAAGCGCTGAAAACCTCCGCCGGCTGCTGGAGCGATAAAAACCATCCCGACCTGAAGAATCAAAAGGATATCAACCGGTACTTAGCCCGTTTCCGGGGCCGCTTCCGCCGGAATGGCTAGGAGCTCATTCTTCCCCCTCTCCCTCGAAGGGAGAGGGCAGGGGTGAGGGTGAAACCTGCGGCAAATTTATCGCCGCGTGTACTAGGTCTCCATATTTTTCAAATAAGAGTTGACATTCCTTCCGTTTTCGATATAATAAGAAAGTATTAAAACATTGAATAATTAGCAAAGACAACTCCGGTCATCCTAGGGAGGGCATTCGATGCGCGTCGCCACAGCTTTCTTCCTGGCGTTCCTTCTGGCGCTCACTCCTCCGGTCCGGGGTGAGTTTCCCCTTTCGCAATCCCTCCAATCCCCGCCGGTGGTCCTGAACCGCCTGGATCTGCGGTTCAGCATCTCCGATTTGGAGATCCCCTCCCACGACCTGCCGCTTCGCTTCATCCGGACGTACAGCAGCTCCCTCAACCGGGAGATTCCCCCCGTGCTGGGGGTGGGATGGATGCACAGCTACCAGATGGGACTCCGGATCGAGAGGGGGGACCCCGCGGCGGCGATCTTCACGGACTCTGAAGGAAGGCGCTACGTTTTCGAGCGGCGCCTGGACGGCTCCTACGTGAGCCCGCCCCTGATCAAAGCGGCTCTCATCGAAGAGGAGGGCTCCTCCGGTTACCGGCTGGCCTTCAAGGATAAGACGGACTATCTCTTCAACGCGCAGGGCCGGCTGGAGAGGATCGAGACGAAGAACAAGAACACCGCGCAGCTTGTCTATGACGCGGAGAGCCGTCTTGCGCGGGTCCGATCCTCCGGCGGCGCGTGGCTGGAGCTGGCCTACGATGAGGAAAGCCGGCTGACCGAGGTCAAGGGTTCCGACGGCCGCGTCGCGAAGTACCTCCACGAAGGGATCCGCCTCGTTAAGGCGGTGGATTGGCTGGGGAGCGAGACGGCATTTCGTTACGACGAGACGGACCGGCTGACGGAGATGGAGGATCCCCTGCATCGTGTCGCGCGTGTCGCCTACGATCCCAACGGCAATCTGCAGTCGGTCGCCGACCCGGCCGGTCACGCCACGGCGTACGAGTTTATCTCCAGCGGCTACTTTGAGACGGAGGAAGGGAAGGCGATCTACTCCCCCAACCGGGTGACGGTGACGGATCCGATGGGCGGCAAGACGGTGACCACCTACAACGATCTGGGCAACCCCTTGAGCGTGGAGGACCCGGCCGGCAACAAGACCTTCTACGCGTGGGACCGAATGGGGAACCTCACCGGCGTGGTGGACGCCGCCGGCGCCCGGACGGAGCTGGTCTACGATGAAGACTCCAACCTGATCGCCGCGCAGGATCCCCTGCGCAACCGGCACGAGTTTCTGTACGACGGCCGGGAGAACCTGATCGAGGTCAAGGATCCCAAGGGGAACGCCGCCGAATTCACTTACAGTTCCCAAGATCGTTTGAGCGAAGTGAAGGATCTGGAAGGCGCAGTCACGCGGCTGACCTACACGCCTGAAGGGGAGGTCGCCGCCGTCGTGGATGCCCTGGGCCGGCCGACGGCGTTTCGCTGCAACCGGCTGGGTCAGCAGACGGCGGTGACCGACGCCCGCGGGAACACCGTTTCCTACGCGTACAACGACCGCAACGAGCCGGCCGGCATCACCAACCCGCAGGGGCAAGAAAAGAAGATCCTCACCGACCCTGCGCATCGGCAACAGAGGGTTCTCTACCCGGATGGGAGAGAGGTTCTCTACCGCTACGATGCCGCCGGCCGGTTGCTCTCCGCCTCCGACGCAGACACCACCCTCACCTTCGAGTACGACGCCCTCGACCGGATGACAGCAGCAGCGACCACATCGTCATTGCGAGGAGCATCAGCGACGAAGCAATCTCGTTTTTCGTACGAATACGACGCGCTGGGCCGGCGCGCGAAGATGACGGACCCCTCCGGTCAAGAGACCCTCTACGCCTACGACCCGGCGGGCAACCTCACCGGGCTAACCCAGCCCAATGGCGAAACCCTCCGGTTCGAGTATGACAAAGTGGGCCGGCGGACGGCGGTCCTCTTTCCGAACAGCGTCAAGACGAGCTACCGGTACGATGCCGCCGGCAACGTCCTCGAGATCAAGAGCGAGAACCTTCAAACGAAGGAGATCATCTCCCGGCTCGCCTACACGTACGACGAGCTGGGCAACTGCGTCTCCAAGGAGGACGGGCAGGGGGAGACGCTCTATCGCTACGACAAACTCTCCCGCCTGGTGGAGATGACCGATCCCTCCAGTGTCGTCACCGCCTACACCTACGACAAAGTGGGCAACCGGCTCACTCTTACAGTCCCCTCTCCCTTAAAGGGAGAGGGACAGGGTGAGGGTGAAGCTTATCACTACAACGAGCTCAATCAGCTCCAGCGTCAGGGGAAAACCTCCTACGAGTACGACGAATCCGGCAACCTGGCCGCGAAGATCGAGGAGAGCCGGACCACCCGCTACCGGTACGGCTTTGATCGCCTCCTGGAACAGGTGGTCCTCCCGGACGGGAAGGAGATCACGTACCGCTACGATCCGCTGGGCCGACGGGTTGAAAAATCCGCTCCGGAAGGTGTCACCCGCTACCTGTACGACGAGGAGGATGTCCTGTCGGAACTGGACGGCCAGGGCAACGTGACCCGTTCTTACCTCCACGGCCCCGGCATTGACGACCTGCTCGGAATGGCCGACCCTCGGGCGAAGGAACCGGCCTATTTCTTAACCGACCGCCTCGGCTCCATCACGGAAGTTTTAGATCAGAAGGGGAGCGTGACGGAGACTTTTGCTTACGGTCCCTTCGGCGAACTTCCTCCGCCATCACAAGGGAGCGGTCCCTCTACGTCATTGCATCAATCAACCGTTCGTGGTGAGCCTGTCGAACCACGAAGCAATCTCGCCTTCCTCTACACCGGCCGCCAGCACGACCCCGAAACCGGCCTCTACTACTACCGCAACCGCTACTACGCCGCCGATACCGGCCGCTTCACCACCCAGGACCCCATCGGCCTCCTGGCCGGCCCGAACCTCTACGCCTACGTCGGCAACAACCCCATCAACCTCACCGACCCCTGGGGACTGCATTCCCTGCGGGCCACCTCGTCTCCGCCGAACTCTGTAGTCGCGGGTTCGCTCATCCTCGCAGCCCCGGCGGGCTGGCAGCTTCTTGTAATAGCCGCGGGTTTTGCAGCCGCCTACGCCATATATCTAGCAGGCGGGTATCGATTTCCGCTACCGTTTCCGTATGGCTGGGGTGTTCCGGGTCCTCACAATACATTTAAAGGACCTGGTTTATTTCAGCCGTTTAACTCTCCTAATAACAGGCCGCCTTGGGTGCAATGGGCAGCATGGGGTTTACTGTTTGCGAAAACGGTGCAAATAGTGAAAAGCTTGTACGATAAGGCTACGGGCAAGAAAGACGGTTCTGACGCCAGCATGCCTGAACCGACAACTGCGGTATTGGCCGGCCTGGGGGTCGTAACGATGGCGGCTTATTACAAGAGGAGGAGGCGGACGCGTGCATAAAGATCTCAAAGAAGGATTCGCCGCGCATGAGAGAGGAGATTACAAAACAGCTTTAGAGATATTTCATCGTGTTGCCAAGCAAGGCGAATCAGAAGCTCAGTATCGGCTTGCTCTCTTGTATGCGGATGGCGAGGGTGTTTCTAGAGATTATAAAGAAGCTGCCCATTGGTACCGCTTGGCTGCACAACGAGGCCACCCGTTAGCGCAATACAATTTGGGGCTGCTATACGCGAACGGACAAGGCGTTTCTCTCGATCCAAAGTTGGCCGTTCAATGGCACCATTTAGCCGCTGAGCGGGGGGATGTGCGAGCGCAATATGCTTTGGGGCGGTCCTATGCAGAAGGACAGGGTGTCCCGAAAAATTTTGGAGAGGCGATTCGATGGTGGCGGCTGGCGAGTGAGCAGGGTGACGAAGCAGCGAAACGTAGCTTGCCCATGCTTTTAGGACAACTGGGGCCGGAAGCCTCCGCTGGGATTAAGCGCGCGAGTCTTTTTCGGAAATATTGGTTTTTTGCCTTACAGTCTTTTTTTGCTGTTGGGGCAGCACTTATTTTCTTAGAGCTTCTCTCATTCTCTATCCTTACCGGGCTCCCAGAGGCGCTTATTATTGGGGCTCTTATGATGCATTTAGCGTCTGAAAAGATCTTGGGCAACCGTCTGTCTTCTGGAGACAAGGCACAAGACTACTTTCTTAGCTATGCATTGCTTTTCTTCTTGTTTGGAGGCCAAACACAGAAGCTATTTCCTTTGAAACAGTCCCTCCCGGTTTTCGCAACTGCTTTCATCGCTCTTACAGCCCTTGTTGCTTATCAGATGCTGTTTTTTAGGAGGCAGGTTGGCGAAGCGAAGGAAGCTCGCCGAATTCTTCTATGGGGATTGGCTGCGGTTGCAAGTTTTGTAATCGTTCTATTTGCAGTATGGGTGGGTTCAAATACAGCATGAATGGGTATCGGAACTCCATCGGTTTTTTAGTTGGTTTGATTCTATGGGGATCTCTTCCATCTGCGGCGGCGCAAGAGATCCTGGCCGATTTCGACCGGGAAGCGCTTGAGAAGAAAGTCCGGCGGATCCTCTCGGAGGAGAGCAGCATCATCCGCTGGCAGGGAATCAACGACCTCTTCCTGCTGGCGGACCTCTGCGACGCGGAGGGAAACGGCGAAAAGGCCTCCGCCCTTTATGAGGAAGGGCTGCGGCTGGACAGCTGGCGGCTGGAGTACCAGATCCCGTCGGCCCGGCTCCTCTACGAACGGGGAGACGCCGCCCGGGCGGTGGAGAAGGCAAGGGCCGTCCACCGGCATGCCGGCAACGCCGGGCTGGCCAGGGAAGCCCGGGAGCTGCTGGCGGCGATCAAGCCGCGGCCGCGGCTCCCCGCCGCGCCGCTCCGGCCGGCGTCTGTGCCGGACAGGCGGATGGAGATCGTTCTTGTTCCCATCGGCCCGGGGGACGAATCGCTCTTGGAAATAGGCATGGAGGGGGATCAAAACCGTAAGGGGGTCCCCGGC
>Ga0080064_1001225_pt2 | contig 30567 bp, 30 predicted proteins | sample Subgrocontami54m_FD_69260 | JGI IMG/M metagenome (GOLD analysis project Ga0080064, IMG submission 69260) | Subsurface groundwater microbial communities from S. Glens Falls, New York, USA - GMW46 contaminated, 5.4 m (SPADES assembly) (version 2) ...
TCGACGAGCGCGCGATCGATGCGGGCGCGGACGACGATGACGGCGGCGCGCACCTGAGCCCGGCCGAGCGGTGCGCGTTGCGCTATGCCCGGCTCATGTATCTCGATCCTTCCCGCGTGGACGCCGGATTCTATGCCGATATGAAGCAGCACTACAGCGAAGCGCAGATCATGGAATTGGGCGCATTCATTGCCTTCCACTACGGGATGCAGGTATTCATGCGCACCCTGGATGCCGTTCCGCTCTCGACTCCGAACCACTGAGCCCTCTCGCCCATGGAACCCATATTCATCATGAACGAAGACCAGCGCGCGATTCTGGATACGGTCGCGCGTTTTGTCGAAACCGAGGTCACGCCGCGCGCGGCGCAACTGGACGCGGACCCGGACCCGCAAAAGGGGTATTCATTTGAAATCGTCGAGAAGGCCCACGAACTGGGCATCCGCACGATGACGCTGGCCCCGCAGTGGGGCGGTCTGGGCACCGACTCGCTCACCACCGCGATGGTGATCGAAGAACTGGCCAAGGGCGATCTGGGCGTTTCAGTGATATTTGCGCAGACGCTGAAAATAGCGCAGATCATGCAAAAGGCGCTCAACGACGAGCAGGCAGCGCGCGTCCTGCCGGGTTTTTCGCGCGACCCGCGCGGCATGCTGGCCATCGGCATTACGGAACCCGACAACGCCTCCAATTATTTTTTGCCTTTCCCGACGCCGTTTCGCACCAGCGCCGAGAAAACCGCAGGCGGCTGGAAAATCAACGGCATGAAGCACTTCATCTCCAACGGCAATCGCGCGAGTTTCTACCTGCTGTTCGTGCAGACCGAAAAGGGCAAGCCGATGGCCGAAGGCGCGACCTGCTTTTTGCTGGAACGCGAGCGGCCCGGTTTCACGATCGGCCGGGTGCACGACAAGATGGGCGAGCGTCTGGCCAACAATGCCGAACTCGTGTTCCAGGATTGTTTCATTCCGGACGAAAACGTAGTCGGCAAGGTCGGCGCCGGCTTCACCGTGATGGCTGAATTCTTCCCGCAATCGAACGCCTACGCGGCCGCTTCCGTGCTCGGCGTGGCAGGCGCCCTGCACCAGAAAGCAATCAGCTGGGCGAAGCTCCGCGTTCAGGGCGGCAAGCCGCTGATCGAGCACGACGGCATCCGCGCGCAGCTCGCCGAAATGCGCATGCTGATCGATGCCTCGCGCTCCTATGTCCACCGCGCCTGCTGGCTCGCGGACCACCAGGAACACGGCTGGGACCGGACGCTGGGCGCGCTGCCCAAGGCGATGGCCTCCCAGGCCGCGTGGAAAATCGCGACCTGGTGCATGGAAATTCACGGCGGCCACGGCTACATGAAGGAATTCGGGGTCGAGAAGCTGGTGCGCGATGCGGCGGCGTTCCTGCATTCCGATGGCGTAAACCGGACGCTGTTTTTGAAAGCAGCCAATTTCATGTTCCGCGACTGATCCCGGCCGCACGCGAGGTAAACACTCATGAAAGCACTCGTTCTCAGAGCACCCAATACGCCGTTTGAACTGACCCAGGTTCCCGACCCCGTGGCCGGTCCCGGCGAGGCCGTGGCACGGGTGCTCGCGTGCGGCTCCGGCCTGACCATACAGCACCTCAAGGCCGGACGGAACACTGCCGCGTTTCCACGCATCATCGGCCACGAGATCACCGGCGAAATCGTGGCGGTCGGCGCGGGCGTCACCGGACTGCGCCTCGGTGACGGAGTCACCGCTTATTATTACCTCAACTGCGGCCATTGCCGCTGGTGCCGGTCGAACTTCGAGCCGCTGTGCGAAAACTCGGGGGGCAACGTCGGTCGCAATTGCGACGGCGGATACGCCGAGTACATCAAGCTTCCCGCCCACATATTTATCAGGCTGCCCGACGGGCTCGACTACAAAGCGCATCCGGCGGAAATCGGCGTGATCACCGATGCACTCGCCACCCCCTACAAGGTGCTGCGCCGCGCGCGGGTCCGCCCCGGCGAGACCGTCGCGGTGTTCGGCGCCGGCGGCGGCGTGGGCATCCACCAGCTTATGCTGGCGAAATGGGCAAGGGCCCGGGTCATCGCCGTCGATGTCGCGGCGAACAAGTTCGAGGCGTGCCGCAAGGCGGGCGCGGACGAAGTGGTCGACGCCTCAGGCGGGAAAGTGGTGGAAGCGCTGCTCGATCTGACCGGCGGCAGGGGCGTCGATGTTGCCATCGATTACGTTTCCACGACCTCGACGCTGGAAGCCGCGGCGCGCGCGCTGGGAATTCACGGACGCCTCGTCACGCTCGGCGGCGCCGGCCAGGATTTCCGGGTCTCCGCGCTCGACATGCTGCGCAAGGAACAGGACCTGCTGGGCAGCCGTTATGTCACTCGCAGCGAAATTCTCGAGACGCTGGACCTGGTCGTCCGTGGTGAGGTCTGGCCACTGGTGAGCGAAATTCATCCGATGGAAGAGGCGGAAGCAGTGCACGCGCGGCTGGAACGCGGCGAGGTCACCGGCCGCGCCGCGCTGCGCATCGGCTAGACCGCGGGCTTCTCAGGTGAGAAGCGCGCCGGCGTATTCAGGACGCAAAAACGGGCGATGTGATCAACTAATCCGGCTTGGCGCAAGACCAGGGCCCGACGCCATTCTTTTCGATTCAAGCTTCGAGGAGAGAATTTTTGCGGCTACCCCCACTTTGCCGTCGTGGCTCTCGACCCGCACGATCTCGCCCCGGCACCTGAGCATCAACTTCTCCCCGCGCGGGGCATCGAGTTCGATCGCGAAGCTGATCAGGCTTCCCGCGGCATAACCCATATTGGTCTCGAAGTAGACCCCCGACGCGCTGACATTCCGGGTGACGCCGTTCCCGCGATCCAATCTGACCGGACGTGCCGCAGATATCCGCGCTTCTCGTCTTTCCCCTGTCGCCATGCGCGCCAAATATACACCAAATTTCGTCAAATTCCAGACTGTGAACCTTTTCGACGAAAATTAATTTCGCGCGCAACGACAGGGCTGCCTTGCCGGCGCCTTCCACAAGCGCGACGAAAAACCCACGATTAATTGGTCCAGTAACGGGGATGGGGTCGCACTTACGGAATGCCCAGTATCTTGTGCGTCTGTACACTGAGCCGCCACTTTGGATGCGCCTTGCAGTATTCAACCGCAAGCTTCGTATTAATGTCGCGCGCCGGCCCGTCCATCGGTTGCAGGAAGAAATGTCTGAACCGAAGACCTTCAAACATCACGGGCCGCGCTTGCTCCTGCGGGAACACAAGCTTCAATTCATCGCCACGTTCAACGACGATGCGCGCGTCTGCCTTCGGGCTCACGCAAATCCAGTCGAGCCCTCGCGGCGCCGGCTGGGTGCCATTGGTCTCCACCGCGACCTCGAAACCCTCAGCGTGCAACGCGTCGATTAGTTGTTCGTCGAGCTGCAGTAACGGCTCACCCCCCGTGCATACGACGAATCTCTTACCCGATTTGTCACCGTCAGGCCAGTACCTGGCAACTGCGGCCGCCAGCGCTTCCGGGGCATCAAACTTTCCACCCCCTTCACCGTCGGTGCCGACAAAGTCGGTATCGCAGAACGTGCAGACTGCAGTTGCCCGATCCTTCTCCAATCCCGACCACAGATTGCAACCTGCGAATCGGCAGAACACCGCCGGGCGGCCGGCCTGAGCGCCTTCGCCCTGCAAGGTGTAGAAAATTTCCTTGACGCTATAGGTCATTGGCTCAAATCGGAAGCGCGGGGCCTTGCTCACCCCATGCGAGGATTGCACCGCATCCCCGAGTCTCATATAGATCGATGCGATCCAACTGCGGCAGCGAGCTCGCGGCCTGCTTGTGGATCCATCGAACAAGACTTCCGACATCGGCATCGCCCACATTCGGTATCTCGTGAATCGACTGATGGTCGAGTTGCATGAAAACAGGCGTAAAGATTTTCTTCACATCCCCGAAATCAATGGTCCAGCCGAGTAACTTGTCCAATGGCGCATGCAGATGCAGGCGCAATGTATAGGTATGCCCATGAATACGGCGTCGTGGATCCCCATTGGGTGCGCGCCTGAGCTGAAGCGCGCTATCGATGCTGATTTCTTTCCATATCCGGTAGTGGATCCCGTCAAAGTGCGCGCCACAAGTGGCCGTCTCGTACACCGTAACCCAGGACAACTCCGGTAATCCGGGTTTGATTCGCGCCCAGATCCAACTCGAAATCAGCTCGCTGGTCGGGTTCTGCAGTCCGGGAATGTCGTTAAGGCATGCGTGATCGAGCTCGGCGTGTATCGGTGCCCAAAGTCGATCGAGATGGTCATAGTCGATGCCTATTTGACGGGCCCCGAGATCCTGATCCGCATGCAGTATCACTTCAAACCCATGGCCATGCATGATGCCGCACTGGTGACCGGGCGGCACATTGGGCAATTGATGCGCAGACTGAAACAGGTAACGGCGCCACACGTGTGCGTGATCCCTGGAATCGAGCTCCACGCCCTCGTGTGCCGTGCTCTGAATTCCTACCTGGTCTACTCCCGGGACATCAAGATGAGAACGCACCCAACGGGCCAAATTCTCGTCGGTCGGTTGCTCCATCTGTTCATTGAGAAAGCGATAATCAAGTGGCGCAATGCATTGCCTAAGCCGCTCCCGCATATCGCCGACTTCACCACCAGGAAACCCCGGCCAGGAAACCGGCAGTTTTGCCCTCACCTTGGCAAGAAAGCTATGCCCATGCAATCGGCGCGAACGATGCCCCTCCGGAAGCATACCAACCTGCCGGGCAGATTCGAATCCCATCGCGGCAGTAAACAGCAAAGATTCAGCCATCGATCATGCCTTTCCGATTTTGACCAGCAACGGGTCTTACATGCCAACGTCTAAAAAACCCCATTGTGCTCCGTTGGCACGAGTTGCAACTGCGGCAGGGCGCACCGTATGGCGCAGGTAAAGTCCGCCGATTGACTTAGAGCCCGTAACATAATGAAACACGCGATGCGCCGGCCAATGGGCGTTCGCACTATCGGAAAGATTTCCCGAATAGCCTGATTTTCAGGACGTGCGGTGGGACCACAGCAAAGACAGCGCCGCTGCCGCCAGCGCAAACAGTGCCGCTGTCGCGCCGAAAAGCGCGCTGAGCTCGGTTTCCCTGCGCTCCAGCGCGAGCTTGGCGGACAGGTTCTCGTAGACCTTCTGCAGGTCGGCCGCGCTGCCGGCATGGAAGTATTCACCCTCGGTGATGCCGGAGATCGCCTTCAGCGCCTCCTCGTCGAAGCGCATGTAGATCACCATGTCGTCGAATTCGACCGGGCCGCCTTCCTTGGTGCCGAATCCGACGGTATGGACGCGCACGCCGCGCTCGGCAGCCATCTTCGCTGCCATCAGCGGGTCCGGGCCGGTGGTTCGCCGGCCGTCGCTTAGCAGCACAATTGCACCCGCAGTGTAGGACCCCGGCGGCACCGGCTTGAAGTCCTTGCGCTCCGGTCCGCGGGCGGTTGCCAGCGGCGCGCCGCCCGAACGCCGGGAAAAACCGCGGTCAAAGACCTCCGCCTCGAGGTCGATGCCCGCCTCCGGCAGCAGCAACGACAAGGCCATCAGCAGTCCGCTTCCGGTCGCGGTTTGGCGCTGCAACTGGAAGCGATCGACCGCGGCGATCAGATCCTCGACATTCTGCGTTGGCGTCTGCACGACCGCGGCCGCGCCCGCGAAGGTCACAATACCGACCCGCACGTTGGACGGAAGGCTTTTGACGAAAGTCTTCACCGCATCCTGCGCCGCGCCGATCCGGCTCGGCTTCATGTCGGTGGCGCGCATGCTGCGGGAGACATCCATCGCGAGCACGATCGTTTGATGTTCGGAAGGCAGGGTGATGACCGCAGTCGGCCGCGCGACTCCGAGCAGCGAGCAGACCAGCGCCAGCAGCAGCAACATCGCCGGCAGGTGGCGCCGCAGCCACTGCCCGGGTGCAATCGCATCGCGCACGAGCATGAGACTCGCGTAGCGCAACGCCATTTTCTTGCGCCGTCCGAGCGCATAGACGTAGGCCGCGACCAACATCGGGACGATCAACAGCAGCCACAGCAGATCGGGCCATAAAAACTGCATTGCGCTTCCTTGCACGCACCGGCGCGTTTACCGGCGTCGCAAACAACGCGCCCGCGCGATAAATTGCACCCGCACCGGGTGCGGAATGTTTCAACCGGCGTTATATTAGACCATACCCGGCGCTCGGCAACCGTGCTAACTTGCGCGTGCCGACGCGCACGGTCGGAAGGAACTATCCATGAGGCGGCAGGTGCTCTACAGCGGTTCGAGACGCACGCCCGGTGCCGGGTCGAACAAAATCGTGCCCGCTGCGCAAAACGCTGGCGTGGCCCTTCCCGCTCGTAAACCCCGCTTCGGGCGCGTTCGCGCTTTTGCAGCGCGGCACGCCGGGGTGCTTCGCTTTCTCGGCGGCGCCGCCTGCGCTGCGCTCTTCTGGGCTGCCTACCTCTGGTCGCAACCGCAGCCTTATGCGCTCGACCAGCAGGACATCGATGCCGCGGTACTGCACACGCTGGAAAACAAGACGCTGCCCTCGCGCGCCGCGAAGGCGGCCGACATCGTGCGACCGTCCGTGGTACGCGTGCGCGGTTTCGGCGAACCGCCGCCGTCGAAAGGCAAGCCGGACGCAAAGTCGAAGCCTCAGGAACGCAAATCCGGCAAGAACGCGCCCGGCGCGCCGCACGCCAAGGGCAAGGACGACCCTGAAACCATGGAGGAGTTGTCGGTCGGATCGGGTGTCGTGATCGTGGACAACGGTGTGATTCTGACCAATCTGCACGTCGTCGCCGGCGCCAGGCGCGTGACCGTGACCTTTTATGACGGCTCGGAATCCGATGCCGACCTGGTCAGCGTCCATCCGGAAAACGACCTTGCGGTCATCAAGGCGCGAAAAATTCCGGACGATCTGCCGGCCGCGACACTCGGGTCCGCTGCGCAATTGAAGCCCGGCGACGAAGTGGTCGCGGTCGGCTTTCCGTTCGGCATAGGTCCGTCGGTGTCCTCCGGCGTGGTTTCCGGCCTCAACCGGCAATTCCGCTCGCCCGAGGGCGACCGCTTGCTCACTCAACTCATCCAGTTCGACGCGGCCGCCAATATGGGAAGTTCGGGTGGTCCGCTGGTGACGATGCAGGGCGACGTGGTCGGCATCGTCACCGCGATCCTGAATCCGTCCGCAAGCCGCACCTTCATCGGCATCGGATTCGCAGTCACCATCGCCGTGGCCGGGCGCGCCGTCGGCGTCCATCCCTTCTAAACTACCGGAGCACCAGCGCAATGAGCGATGATACGACCGGCAACGTTCGCAGCCTGATGGAGCGGACCCTCTACGAAATCAAGCGCGTGGTGGTCGGGCAGGACCATTTCCTCGAACGCGTTCTGGTCGCGATGCTCGCCCAGGGCCATCTGCTGGTCGAGGGCGTGCCGGGATTGGCCAAGACCCTCACGGTCAAGACACTGGCGCGTACCATGCGCGGCTCGTTCAAGCGCATCCAGTTCACGCCTGACCTGCTGCCCGCCGATCTGGTCGGGACCCGGATCTACAACCAGAAGACCGGGGACTTCAGCACCGCGCTCGGGCCGGTATTCACCAACCTGCTGCTCGCCGACGAGATCAACCGCGCGCCCGCGAAAGTCCAAAGCGCGCTGCTCGAGGTCATGCAGGAGCGCCAGGTCACCATCGCCGGTGAAACCCACCGGGTTCCCGCGCCTTTCCTGGTCATGGCCACGCAAAACCCGATCGAGACCGAAGGGACCTATCCGCTGCCCGAGGCCCAGGTCGATCGTTTCATGATGAAGGTGCTGGTCGACTACCCGACCGAGGAGGAGGAGTTCGTCATCGTCGAGCGGGTGACCGGGGCCGCCGCCGAGGTAGCCGCGGTGGCCAGCACGGATCAGCTGGCGGCGCTGCAGGAAGAGTGCCGCAAGGTCTATGCCGATCCGGTGTATCTCCAGTACGCGGTGAAACTCGTTTCCGCCACCCGGCGCTGCGAGCGCTACGGCCTCGGTGAACTCGCGCGCTACATCACCTTCGGCGCCAGTCCCCGCGCGACCATCTGCCTGATCGAAGGCGCACGCGCGCTTGCCTTCCTGCGCGGGCGAAATTACGTGGTACCGGAGGATGTCGCCGATCTGGTCCCGGACGTGCTGCGCCACCGGCTGGTCCTGTCCTACGAGGCACTGTCCGACGGCCAGACCGCGGACGCTTTGATCGCGCGGGTGATGCAGTCCGTGCCGCTGCCCGAGAAACCGCTCGAGACCCATGTCAGGTTCGCGGCTCTATGAAACTGGTCCATTCGGCGGAAACCGCGGCGTCAACGGCGCCGAATGCGGAAAGCGTGCTGCGCCGGATCGAATGGACGGTGCTGCGCCGCCTCGACGGTTTGTTGCAGGGCAATTACCGCACCTTGTTCCGCGGCTTCGGCATCGATCTGGCGGACTTGCGGGAGTATCAGGTCAATGACGACGCGCGGACCATAGACTGGAACGCGACTGCGCGACTGCAGGTACCGCACGTGCGGCAGTTCAATGAGGACCGCGAGGTGACGGCGTGGTTCCTGGTCGATCTGAGCGGATCGGTAAATTTCGGCGCCGGTGCGATTACCAAACGCGCCCAGGCGGTGGATTTCGTCGCGCTCATCGCGCGCGTGCTGACCCGTCACGGCAACCGGGTCGGCGCTGTGCTCTATACCGACCGCGTCGACCTGGTCCTGCCCGCGCGGGGCGGGCGCGCGCATGTCCTGCATCTCATCGACCGGATGCTGAAAACCGGGAATGCGCCAGGGCCAGGCAGGTGCACGCAGCTCGGCGAACTGCTCGAACGCGCGCTGCAGGCGATCAAGCGCCGGTCGGTGGTATTCGTGCTGTCGGATTTCATCAGTGATCCCGGCTGGGCGCGCGCTCTGTCCATGCTCGGGCAGCGCCACGAGATTCTGGCGGTGCGGCTCTACGACGCGCTGGAGATCGAGTTGCCCGATCTCGGTCAGGTGATCGTGGAAGATGCCGAGACCGGCCAGCAGTTGTTCGTGGACACCCACGACGCCGCCTTTCGCGAGCGCTTCTCGCGCCTCGCAGAAGAGCGTGAGACCGCGATGCGCGCCGCCTTTTCCGATGCCGGCGCCGACTGCATCGAGCTCTCGACCGGGGACGATCTGGTGGACACCCTGATGCGCTTTACCCGCCTGCGCAAGCGCAGGGCCCAACTCGCGAGTGGCGGCGTGCCGCCTGCAATGATCCGATGAGTGGTCTGGAGCAACTCGGGGCAATCACGGTGCTGTGGCCGCGCATGCTCTGGCTGCTCGCGTCGCTACCGCTCCTGGTCATGACTTATTTCTGGCTGGGCGCGCGTCGCCGGCGGGCTCACGCGCGGCTTGCGGGCCTGTCGAATCTGTTTGCAACCGGCGCCGCCGGCGCCTCGCTGCGCCGGCACCTCCCGCCGTTATTGTTTCTCGCCGGCTTGTGCGCGCTGATCAGCGCAGTATCGCGCCCGCAGGCGGTGGTGATACTGCCTTCGATGCACAAGAACGTCATCCTTGCGATCGACATCTCGGGCAGCATGCGCGCCACCGACGTCAAGCCGAATCGGCTCGCCGCGGCGCAAAGCGCGGCGCGGACGTTCGTCGAGAACCAGCCGCAGCACTCCAGAATCGGGATCGTTTCGATTGCCGGCGACGCATCCGTGGTGCAGTCGCTGACCGACAACCGCGAAGACCTGCTGCAGGCGATCGAGCGGGTCCAGTTGCAGCGCGGCACCGCGCTTGGCAGCGGCATCTACATCGCGCTCGCAACGCTGCTCCCCGACGCGGGCATCGATGTGGAGCATCTCGCGCACGGCCGGTCCTCCCGTTCCTGGGAGCGTTGGTCCGGTGCCGAGCGCGCGGGCAAGGACAGGAAGACGGTGCCCCCCGGATCGAACCGTTCGGTCGCGATCGTGCTGTTGAGCGACGGCGAGAACACCCATGGCCCGGACCCGCTGGAGGCCGCCAGGCTGGCCGCCGAGCACGGTGTTCGCATCTATACCGTGGGCATCGGGAGCACCGAAGGCGTCACGCTCGGATTCAGCGGCTGGTCGATGCGCGTGCGTCTGGACGAAACCAACCTGAAAAAAATCGCGGCGACCACACACGGCGAGTACTACGCCGCGACTTCCGCGCAGGAGTTGAAGAAGATCTACGAGCATCTCAGCGCACGCATGGTCATCGAGCGCAAGCGCGCCACCGAGGTGACCGCCGTTTTCGTCGGCGTCGGCGCGCTGCTGCTGGTAATCTCGGGATTACTCTCGGTCCTCTGGTTCAACCGCGTGCTGTGATCAGTACACGCACTTGTTAAATGGGATCGGGGTCCGGAAACGGTGAACCACCGCGTCAAATGCCAAAGGAGGATTTAGATGTCTACGGCTGATATTACCGGTCGGTTGGCACGGTATATGGTTGAGGCGCGGGAGCGCAGCCTTCCACCGGAGGTGGCGCGAGAAGCCAGGCATCGCATCCTGGACTCGCTCGCCGCGATGGTATCGGGCGCCCATCTCAAGCCCGGCGAGATGGCGATCAAGTACGCGCGCTCGCAGGGCGGGGTCGCCGAAGCAACCGTCGTTACGACCGATATCCGGACCACGGCCGTCAACGCCGCTCTGGCCAATGCGATGTTCGCGCATGCCGACGAGACCGATGACTTCCATCCCGCGACAAAAGCCCATCCCGGCTGTTCCGTCGTGCCCTCGGCACTTGCGATGGCCGAGCGCGAGGGCAGTTCGGGAACGGAACTGCTCAACGCAGTCACGCTCGGCTACGACCTTTGCTGCCGCTTTCTCCTGGCGCTCGGGGCGGACCTGGTGCGCGCGACTCACCGCAGCGCCGAGGGCACCAGCTCCACTATGGGCAGCGTGGGGGCCGCGGCCTCATTGGCGCGGCTGGATGAAAAAGGGATGCGCCACGCGCTTTCGTACGCCGCCCAGCAGGTATCGGGCATATGGAGCTGGGTACGCGATGCCGAGCACGTCGAAAAGGCTTTCGACTTCTCCGGCATGGGCGCCCGCAACGGCGTAACGGCGGCCATCATGGCACAGATGGGATTCAGCGGCGTTTGGGACGTGCTGGATGGCGAGCACAATGTACTCATCGCCCTGTCCACCGACCCGCAGCCGGAGGAAATGGTAGCGGGACTGGGAAGCCGCTATTTCGTCGTCGAAACCGCGATCAAGCCGTTTTCCGTCGGCTACCCGATTCAGGCGCCGCTGGACGCGTTCCTCACGCTGCGTCACGAGCACGGGCTTAGCGTCGACAACGTGGAGCGTATCGTGGTGAGACTTCCGGAGGACGGCGCCCGCGTCGTCAATGACCGCGCCATGCCGGATGTCAACTGCCAGCACATCATCGCGCTGGCCCTGGTGGACGGCACGGTATCGTTCGAGGGCAGCCATTCCTATGAGCGGATGGCGGACCCGAAAGTGCGGGCGGTGAAAGAGCGGGTGCAACTAATCGCCGATCGCGATCTCATGGATCCCGCCGCGCCGCGAAGCGGCCGGGTGGAAGTGACGTTGCGCGATGGCCGTACCGTCAGCCACTTTACACGCCACGCCCCGGGCACGAAGGAAAATCCGCTGGATACGGAAAGCGTGAATGCCAAGGCGCGGCTCCTGATGGAGCCGGTGCTTGGCGCCGCGCAGACAGAGGAAGTCATCCGGCGGGTGAACGATTTGGAAAAACTGAACGATGTGCGCGAGCTACGGCGTTTCCTGGCACGAGAGGGTCCTTAAAAAAAGGGGGCCAGGCTCCTGTATTCATACGTCGTGCGCCAGAAGTTTCACCATGTCACAGGCCCGTAGCTTGCTGCCGACCGTCAAATCGAACGGCGCGAGCGAACTGAACCCGATTTGACGAACTGGTTATCAGGAATGACCACATCATCCATAACGATGGCTCCCGCGCCGATAAATACGTGATTACCAATGACGGCTCCACCGCAGATTGTGGCGCCAGGCGCAATGAAAACATTATTGCCAATTTTGACATCGTGCGACAGCGTGACAGCGGACCTGAGCAGTGAGTGGCTGCCGATCACGACGTTCGTGTCGATCACACATCCGGGAGCGACAATGGTTCCCGCACCGATGACAGCGCTTGAAGAAATACTCGACGTTCTCGAAACAATGGTGGTGCTGGTGAAGCGACTTATTTCGAACGTTTCGAACAATACCTTTCTGCGCTTCAAGTCATTGCTTCCAATGCCCAACAGCCAGTCGTATTCATGTTTTTTCTCGAGCGCAGCTGTTAGAGGAATAAAATTCTCACTGAAATCTTTACCAAAATCATCGGTAAAGAAAACATTCTGCTCGGATAACAGGTCCTTGGTATATTCTTCAATCGTTCGCGCCAACCTTCCGTACCCAAAAATGACGATCGCGTTGTTCATATGGGCCTAGCATCAGAATTCGGCTTTATTCATATCGGGCCTGACGTTTGCATTCCCGAAATGCTCGTGGAAAGCATTCGGTTCACACACCCTCACGCGAAAATCATCCAACTTACAGACCAGATCTCCCCGATCGTCACGGGCGTTGACGAGACATACCGTTCGAGATTCGATCCCGGGTTATTGTCGGAATTTCGGGTCAGGGCCTATATCGATGGGCCCTGCAGCGACGGCGCCCTTCTCCTGGATACTGACATGCTGGTACTTTCCCAAATACAGTCGATTGAAGCGGGCGGGGCGGATCTCGGTATTTGCACCCGCCCCGCGAATGAGCATTATGCCCCTATCAATTCCACGATGAAGTTTTCACGCGAAGAAAAGGATTTTTCAAGGAGCAACATAAGTATTGACCTTTCCTTTCCCGACATGGATGAATATTTGTTGGGGGAGGTCATGCCATACAATTCCGGTTTCATATATTCATTCGATAGATGCGCATGGATCAAGGTTCTTGGAAAACTGGATGATCTGCCCGCAGTCTACCGTCGCTGGTATGGAATTCAAAGGGCATTGCCACTGCTTTCCGAGGAAGGCGCGCTGAAAATCAAAGAACTGGATTCCAATCTTTACAACCACACGCCTCAAAGCCTTCATGAATCCCTGTCGGACCATAGGATTCTTCACTTTAAGGGGCGAGCAAAGTCTTTGATGAGACCTTACTCCCAGCAGTTGATGCAAAACCGTTAGCCTCACGGTGCCCCCTAAGAAAAAGGGGCCAGGCTACACGGCGCGCCAATACGTGATGATGCCACCCCCCTGCGGCACCTGCTGCACGTGCAGTTGCCAGCCCCCGATGTATCTCGCGACGGGGTACGTCCACGTGGCGACGTTGGTGTAGCCGGTGTTGTTGTTGGTGGGCTGGCACTTGAAGACCGCGATCGGGCCGCCATTGCCTGCGGCAAAGCCGGCGTTATCTGCAAGCTGCGTCCCCATCAACTGGCCATCGATCGCGCCGTCCGGCCAGATGTGCGCCACGCGAAGTTGCGCCCCGTTGATCTGATACACGTACGAGCACCCGGTGAGCTGGGTGGTCACGACGAGATGGTTGTCGGTGCAGTCGACGCTGGGCAGGTTTGCCAGGTTTCCGACGACATCGGCCCATCGCGTGACGGGTATGTGATTCACCTGGACCTGAGTGTCGATGCAGTCCGGCCCCGTCGGCAAGTTCGTCGGATACAGTCGGTAACGGCTCACGCTGCAGTCGTAGGCGAAGGTCGCGCCGCGGACCCCGCCCGTTGAGTCCTTGCGGATGATAATTTCGTGGGTGTTCAGGAACGTCCCCGGCTGCGCTTCGAACTGATTCCACGCCGCCCTGACTTGCTGCAGCAACTGCGTCCGCGCGTCGCCGAGGGCTGTGTTGATCTGCGTATCGAGGTTGATGTCTGCGATGCTGTTGACCTGTGCCTTGGCGTTATTGAGCGCCACGTTCAGGACTTCGGTTTTGATCAGGAAGAGCACGCGCCGCCGCTTGCGGTAGTCCTTCTCCACCGCGCGGTTGGAAAACATCGGATAGCTGCCCTGCGCCATCTTCTTGCTCGCGGGCTTCATCGCCAGCCCGGCGCCAATGCGGCGCTGGTCGATGTAGTGACCGACCGCGGCGGCGTATTGCGCGTTGGCGCCAGTGTTGTAGACGCGCAGAAACTGCACGGTCTCGACGAGTCTATCGTCCCAGGCCTTGTTTCCCATGCATCGTTCTCCCGGGTGTCTCGGCGAACGACCAGGCATTTTAAATGCCCTTTTTCACCGACCGGCATTCTATCGTGCGCCCGGCGCAGCGTCATCCGAAAGGAAAGAAGGGGCCATGCTTCCATTGTTGTAAACTTTACGCTTTCGTCCCGAGGAGCATGATCATGCGGCTCGTTCCTGCTGTAGGGCGCCTACTCCCTTCATTCCACCTGCGCCGTCTGTCTATGGCACAAGGAGGAGCCCCTATACGTAACCTGCGCGTTTTATTTCGGCAGCTTCCACTGCGATTGCTGGCGATTCTCTTATTGCTGGTCGGACCGGTCGGCACCTATGCGTGCGACACTTATGATTCCACAACCAATCAGCTGACGATCCCGATCGGCGCGACGGGAACAACGGTATTTACGAATGTAGTCATAACGGTTGGACAAGTCGTGGTATTGGGCGGCGGTCCGGCCCGTGGCAGCTACGATACCTACATACCCGAGACAAACCAGTTGGTGATTCCGTGCGTTCAGGTAGGTAACCAGACATTTACCAATGTCACAATTACTCTTGGAAACTTGATTAGCGTTGGGGCCGTCGATAACGCACCAGTCTCTCCTGTCCTTCGGCTCATAAATCCGTTACCGCCGGCCACGGTCGGGCAAGCGTATTCAACAAATGTCGTGGCTGGAATATTTCCCGATTCCACCTACACCTATGCAATCGATACGTTGGCGAATGGCGTGCTCCCCACTGGCATGACGATTAACATGAACGGCACGTTGAGCGGCACGCCGTTTGCCACAGGCAGGACCGATGTCAGCGGTAAACAACTACCAAACACCTACACGTTTGGCGTTTGCGCAATTGATACGTTTTCACGCGTGACGACCAACCCCTGCCCGCAAACATCAATTATTGTGAACCCTGCCTCTTCAGCTTACGATGGGAGGTATCGCATCGGATTCTCTGGCTCATCGGTTTGCACAAGCGCGGGGTACAGCTACCCCGGGTCTAGTTACGATGACGTGGGGTTCTTAATCTGGATCGACCAAGGCGTGGTGTCTGGAGCGACGGGTTCAGCCGCCGGAACTGGCGGGACTGTAAGTTCCATCGGCATATTGGACTTCACATTCCCCGGTTACGGGAAGAGATTCACCGGCTCGATCGACAGTAGCGGCCGCTCAAGCGGCACATGGACGGAGATAGCGCCCGAGCCAAACTGCGTATGGACTACAAGCACATGGATTGGCGTGCCACGCTAAGCGTCGCCACCGATGATCGGTGACGGCCGGAGTTGGAAAAAGAAAAAGGGGCCAGGCCATTTTGCTCTCAAAATTATTTTCAACGCGACGGGGTGCTTTGTTCGCTGGCGCACGGAGCGGATCGACCACCACGACGATAATTGCCCTGATAACGGATGGCCGACGGCGACCGCCCGGCTCCTAGCTATTGGTCGCGTCGTCAAAGGAGAATCAGTGTGGATTTAGTTTCGTTGGTGGTGGTGCTGATCATCGTCGGTGTATTGCTCCGGCTGATCAACGTCCATATACCCATGGAAGCCCGCATCAAGCAGATACTGAACATTGTGGTTATCATCGCGGTGATTATGTGGGTGCTGAACGGGACGGGCGTTTTGGGCGCGCTCCCGAGGCTTTCCGTCGGGACGCCGTTTGATCCGCCCCAGGCTGCTCAACGTCCGTCTGCACGTCTTCCGGCATTGGCGGGTGTGTACCGGGGGCGCTTGACCGAGATCAAAGGATCACGCCAGTCGGACTTTGACCTCGACCTGGGAAAAGAACCCGGCACCCTTGTCGTGCATGATGCGGATCCCAAGTGCAAAAACGCGACAATCGGCAAATTCTCAACGGAAGCCGAAAGCGTGAAGCTGGAAACAATGGACGTAGCCAGAGGTTGCGAGCGTTCCTTTGCGTTCAAAGTCTTCGATTCCGGGATGCGCTTGACCGGAACCATGAGATATGAGGAAAGCGATTGGGATGCAATAGCGGAGCGGAGGTAACGCATCAATGAAAAAACACGGGTTGCAAAGAGGCTTCATCGGGAACTCTTGGGCCGGATTGTGAAAGTTGGCAAATTTGGCGCGTGAGTAGTCTCGCGAGTCCCTTTTGAATACCGATATTTCCAGGTCCAGCCGAAAGGCGCTGATCGACGCCCTGCTACTCAAGCTTCCGGGCGTCAGCGCAAGACAAATCAACGGTCTCGACGCCTACTTCGTCAGCGACAAGATGTTCGCCTGCATCAGCGGCGGTGGCGTCGGACTGCGCCTGCCCGTTGCCACCGCGACCGAACTGCAGTTCTCAAGGGACAACATCGTCCCGTTTCAGCCCGGCGGTATGGCTAGTTCGAGGGAATGGATACAGATTGACCGCGCAGAGGCGGCCGACTACGAGAAGGATCTCGAGTTGTTTCTGGTCTCGCTCGAGTTCGTGAAAGCCGCTCGGACCCGCTAGTGTACGCAGTGATATCGAAACCAGGACGCCAGGCATACCCGCAAATGATCAGAAATCGAACCAGGCTCCTGTTGTTCCAACTACCTGGCCCCGGCCTGAATCAGAATTTTCACCATTTCCGTGTAGCCCCGCGTACGCGCCAGTGTAAGCGGCGTGTTCCCATTACGATCAGCTAATTGCAGATTCGCGCCCGCTGCTACCAACGCCCGCAACGTCTCTATGTGTCGCCGCCCGCCATTACCGAGCACAATGGACTCGATGAGCGCGGTCCAATGCAGATTATTCACGTGATCCAATGGTGCTCCCGCAGCGATCAATTGCTTTACCACGCCATCGTGTCCGAGATGTGCTGCCGCGATCAGCGCCGTGCCGTCATAACGGCTGGTAGTCAGCTTGGCGCTGGCGCCGCTGGATAACAACGCGCGCAAGGTCGCCTCGTCATCGGCAACGGCTGCCACTGTGACTGCATCGTACTTGTCGTTTTCCAGCAACTCGGTCCTGGCACCACCTTTGATGAGGGCGCGCACGGCATCCGGCTTGCGCGCAAATGTGGCAATGTGCAGCGCGGTGCGGCCATAGGCATCGCGAGCGTTGACATCCAATCCGCCTGCAACCAGGCTCTCGATCCGCGCGACATCGCCGCTATGCGCTGCGGCGTGCAGACCTGTGTAGCGCGCCACTTCCGAGGCTCCCGGCGGCACCTGCGCCCACGCGCAACCTGCCGCCGTAAACCCTGCGGTGGCACTAGTGGCAACGAGCAGTAGGCGGCACAGTGAACGGGCAAAACCACTGCAAACCTCGCGCTGGATAGTAAATTTGTTCAGGGCACGATCTCCTTTGTTCCGACCTGCCGGCCACGCTCAATTTACCTCAGATCGGCCGAATGCCCCGCGTGGACTGGGGAAACGCCCCCGGTGATTTTGCCGCGACCAGCGCGGCACAATTATGGTGGATGGGAGCACCCATTAAACCTGCTGAGCGCCCGCGGTCTTAGAAAATTTGAACCGTGCCTATGTTCAAGCGGATTGTGTTGAAGAACGTCGCGCAGTCGTAGGAAAAGTTGCCAAAGATCGGCTGGGCTGCGGCAACCAGCCCACCGGTTGCGCCGCGCCGCGCGATATTGATATTCCAGTTCCCGGAACAGCTCCAGGCATTGAATGGGGCTGCCCCGTTTCCACTGAAGCCGAAGAAAACGGTGCCGTCGAGGATGAGCCCCGCGCCCAGCAGGCCGGTGCAGTCCTGCAGATTGTTGGTGGGCGAACTCAGCTGGATGTTCGCCTGCCCGGTTATGAACCCGGCATCGTCGATGTTGCCGCCGCCCTGGAGCGTCGCGCTACCGCCCGCCGGGCAAACCGCTGGACTCATGTTCGCAAAAACATTGAACGATTGTGCCTGCGCCACATTGGTTGCAATGAAAAGCACGCCCGCGAGCAAGATTGCCAATGTCCTGATTCGTGTCGGGTTCATGTGCAGATCCTTTCGCCGTTCAGTTGAAGTCGATTTTCAACGAAATGTTCTGGCAGGTGGATGTCGGTACGGGTAACGCCCTTTTTCACCGATTGGCACTCTAAATATTGTGCCGCTGCATCCGGCGCATCGTCAACCGCGTGACAAATTACGCAAGCCTCCCCGTCCGACTCTACCGCAACTCCACTTCCCGCGTGACATCTACCACCACCCGGTCGCCGCGCACGAGCTGGTATTCGCCGCGCCACACGCCGGGGGCGAGGGGACGCTCGCCGGTGTTCTTTTTTCCGACGAAACTCGACCAGTTAATCCGGTTGGGCGATCGGATCTCGCGCTTGTGCTCCAAAATGACTGCGCCGTCCGGGGCGAGCAAGCGGAAATGCTCCCCATCACCTTTGAGCACGCCGAAAAGGTGGACCCAGAAGATCAGCGCGGGGCTTTTTGTGGAGACCGATGACTTGGAAAAACTGCCGTTCCACAGAGTATTGCTGTCCCCCGGTGGCTGACGGGAAAAACCACCTTTGATCAAACCGGTACCAACGTATTCGAGGCTCTGCTCCCACAAAGGGTGGCGCTCGAGCTGGCAGCCGGCCGCGGCACCGACTCCCACAAAGGGGTCTACCGGTTTGCCCTGGTAACGAATGGTCAGATGCACGTGGGGATAGGACGCCAGGCCGGACATTCCCACCATGCCCAGAACCGTACCTTTTTCCACCTGCATTCCCGGCCTGACGGCTACGCTGCCGTTGCGCATATGGCAATACTGGGTTTGCCAGCCGTTGCCGTGATCTATGACGGCTCCATTGCCGCACTCGATGCCTTTGAGTTGCGCTGCCTCCTTCGTCGCCTCCGTCCGTCGGTCGGAAATCCCGTCCCGCGCCCGCAGCACGGCGCCGGCCGCTGACGCTAGTACGGCCACCCCGCCGGCCATCGCCTGTTCGTCGGAAATCCCGAAGTCCGTGCCGTCGTGACCGTCGTTGGACTGGCGACCGCAGCCAAAATCCAGAATTCCCGGCCCCGGATCGCGGTCGAAATAATTCAGAATAAAGCAGTCTCGCCCAAGGGCGCAGTCGATGGGAATGGCGAAGCCGGGCCCAGCGGCGGCCGCGGCAACCGGGGCCGGAGTTTGAATTGCCGGTGACTGCGCCGCGCTTTCCCCCGGCTGAATGCAGCCGAGGATGCCGGCCAATGCGAGGGCCGGCAGAAAAATAAAAGGGTGCTTACCTGACATTGCGCTCGCGGCCGGCATTGCGAAATCGGGAAGATACGCCATACAACTCGACCCCAGTCCGTTTCGACACAATACCGTCGGGAATCAGCGTCAATTATGATGGTTGTGGATCGTGCTGGAGCGTGTTGGAATGCAAAGTGGTGGCCAAGGGCGGAATCGAACCACCGACACAAGGATTTTCAGTCCTCTGCTCTACCAACTGAGCTACTTGGCCGTATCGGGACTGTCCGCGGACGCGGACAGGGCGACAGCAAAAAGGCGGCAATTTAAACCTGTATCTCCGGGTGCGTCAAGCCGACCGATTGCGATTTTACCCGATGTGGCGCGCGCCGCCTTGCCTGTTTTACTGCGGCGGTCTTACGTATCATTCGCCGCCGCCTGGCCAGCAACGCGCGATGGTCTCCTCGATCCAAACCGATTCCGCATCGAGCGTGCTGTAGTGAAGCTCACCGTCGCCATTGCCCGCCTCGCCCCTGATGCGATGCAGTGCTGAGGAGCGCAGATTCGCTTCGCTGATGGCGTAACCGAGGCGCTGATAGCGCTCGACTTCAATCGCAATCTCCTCTTCCGGATCGTTGCCGAACCAGATCCATTTCGCGACGAAATCCTGCGCCAGTTTCTCGAGTTCGCGAAAGTCCCCGTCCGGTATCGGCTGCGGCGGGTCGAGTTCGCGATACTCGGGCCCGCGCCCGGGCAGCATGCGCCAGGCGCGGCTCCACTCGGCGGCGCCTTGCGAGGCAAAAAGCTCGATCCCGCCGGAATCCGGATCGCGCACGATTCGAAACAACGCATCCTGCTCCCCGGTCAGCACGTAACCGCGGTATTCGCCACTGCCGGTGCGCAGTGCAGCCAACGCGAGCGCAAGATGACCGGCGGTGTCAAGCCTGATCGCCAGCGCATGATCATCCGCTGCCGCAGTGCGTACGCGGTCGGTATTCTGCTCGGCCAGCGCGCCGCTCACGATGCGCGCTGTGCCGCGCGTGCTGGTACGGGGATCCACCCATTCCACCGCGATCTCGAGTGCGGGAAATTCGCGCGAGGCAAGCGCGAACGGCGGAAACGGAATTCCGCCCTCGAGCTTGAAGTCGTAATGCAGCACATCGTCGGCATGCTGTTCCTCGAGCTCGCCGCCCACCGGCTGCTCGGCAAGCAACAGCTTGAGGCGCGCATCGAACGCCGCGAGCTCTTCGCGCGCGCCGCTGACCTTGAAGGTGACGTGAGTGAGCAGGGCCATAAGACCTGACATGCCGTTAAGCTGTGCTGCGCGCATCCAGATTCGCGATCAGTTGATTTTAGCATCGGCTACGACAACGGCTGGCTCGCGGTTCATTTGGCATCGCATTTACTGGACACCGGCTTTCGCCGGTGTGACGAATCGTTTATCAACTGCCTGTTAGAATTGCCGCATGACGACTTACAAGCGCGGCTCCGCCGGCGCGGAGGTTTCGAAGATCCAGCGCCGGCTGCGTGCGCTCGGCCTGTTTGCCGGCGCGATCGACGGGCGCTTCGGCGGCTTCACCGAAGCCGCGGTCAAAGCCTTCCAGAATTCGCGCGGGCTCGCGGCCGACGGCGTGGTGGGACCGCTGACCTCGCGCGCGTTGTTCGGGCGCGTAACTGCGCCCGCGGCGATTGCGCGCAAGCCGCTTGCCCACAAATGCCTCGCGCTGACCGGCAGCTTCGAGACCGGCGGCGCGCCTCCCGCCTGCTTTGCTTCCGTGAGCGGGAATTTCGATGGCCAGGGCCTGAGTTTCGGCGCGCTGCAGTGGAATTTCGGCCAGCGCACGCTGCAGGCGCTGCTGCTGGAAATGATCGAGCGCTATCCACGGACCGCCCGCACGGTGTTTGGCAACCGGCATGACGAACTGGAACGCGCGCTGCGCGGCAGCCACGACGAGGTGATGGCCTTTGCGCGCGCCATCCAGCACGCGGGCAACCACGCCGTAGTCGAGCCGTGGCGGGAAATGTTCATGGAGCTTGGCCGCACCCGTGCCTGCCAGAACGTGCAGCGACGCCACGCCGCGGCGCTCTATGCCGAAGCGCGCCTGCTCGCGGAGGAATTCGGCGTGTGGAGCGAACGCGCAGTGGCGCTGATGTTCGACATCGTGGTGCAGAACGGCAGCATCGGCAACGCGGTGCGCGCGCAGATACTCTCCGCCTTCGCCGCGCTGGACACCGCGCCGCGCGAGGAATTCGAGATTACAAGGCTGCGCGTAATCGCCGAACTGCGCGCGCAGGCCGCGGATCCGCGCTGGCAGGCCGCAGTGCTCGCGCGCAAGCTGTGCATCGCCAACGGCGCGGGCGTCGTGCACGGCATAAATTACGAGATTGCTCCCCAGTTCGGCATCCGGCTCACGCCGGCGCTCCCGGATTAACATCAGCCCCGCGATTGCGGCGGCAACTGCACGATCTTCCGGACGCCGTACTCGCTGTCAGGTCAAATCCACCCGATCGCCGCAGCGGATCACTCCGGCGCCGGCAACTTCGGCGTAAACGCCCATGAAGTTGTGCCCGAATTCGTTCTGCAGGATTTCAGGGATGTCGAGATCGCGCACCGCGGTAGCTGGATTGACGGTGGTTGCGGCGCACCGCACGATGGGCGCAATCACGCGCAACCGCGCGCCGCCCGCCGTAATTTCCGACCCGGGCCAGCCGAGTTCGGCCCATGCCGGCGCTCCCGCGAAATAGAAATTCGCGCGAAACCGGACCGGATCGACGGCAGCATGCGCCACTTTCGCGAGCGCCTCTATGCTCGCGAGGTTTACGAGCGAGACATATTTGTGCGTCGTCGAGTTGGGTTTGCGTTTGGCATCCGCAAACGTGTGGCCGGGAGCCTCCACTACGGCAGGCGGGGCACCCAGCGTTTCTTTCAGGAATTCGGCGAAAAATGTGCTAATGAGCTCTCGCCCCGGGGCTTCAGTGATGCGGGCGGATAGCAGCACGCTGCCATTGCGTTCGATCGTGAAATCGCCGCTGTGCTCGTCGAAGCGTGTTTTGAGCCGCGCCAGCGCCGCATCGCGCATGAGCATGACGAAATTGGTCTTGGGCAGCCATACCGGACGCTCCGGATCAAAGCGCGTCGAGGCGCGCGCGATGGCGAAGCGCCGGTCGTGCGGGACGCACTCGCCAACGGTAAGCGTGACCCGCTCAAGCGGCTCGGCGCTAAGCCCCTTTACCGGATAACGGTAAATCGCGGCGATACTATTGAGCTTTCCCAAATTCACGACGACTTCACAAGCGGAAGCTGATTCTCCCTCACCCCAACCCCTCTCCCGGAGGGCGAGGGGCTTTTCTCCCTTCTACCTCCGGGAGAAGGGCCGGGGATGAGGGAAGGTGTGTCATCAATTACGGAATTCTCAATAAGAGCCATGTCCCACGCGCCCGGCGCGCTGCATCAGATTTTGACGTCCGGATTGAGGCAGTAAATTCCGGTAATGGATGTCTGCGCGAGCAGGTGGCCGCGGATTGCGGCGAGCACGTCGGGGCCCCGGAACACGCCACTGACCGGACAGCGCTCGATATCGAGCGCGTAAAGCGTGAACACGTAGTGGTGCAAAATGGTGTCGTTCCACGGCGGACACGGTCCGTCGTAGCCAAAATAGTTACCCGACATGTCCTTGTCGGAGCCAAACCACGCGGTATAGTCGTTGATGCCCTGGCGCGTGCCGCGCGGGCCTTCCGGTCCCGGCTTGCCGCGCGCCGTCACGCCGTCGGAAAACTCGCCGGCCTTGATCGAGCTTGCGCTCGCCGGCAGATCGACCAGCACCCAATGGTAAAAATCGATGCGCGGCAGCGTCGCCGGTATGGTGCGGCCTTCCTGGTTGACGTCATCAGCCTTGCTCGGCACGTCGTGATCGTGGCAGATCAGCGCGAACGATTTGGCGCCCGCAGGCGCATCACTCCAGGCGAAATCGGGATTGCGGTTTTTCGACAGTGTGACGTGGGTCTTGGGGTCGGGCGCGCAAAACGCAAATTCGGCGGGAATTTTTCCATTGGTCTGGAAACTGGAACTGGTGAGTTTCATGATCGGCCTCCTCGTGCAAAACATTTAAACGATTATAAAGTCTCTCAGCGCGCCGGCGCCACCGGACCCAGCCGCGCCGCGCGCTCCTCCCGACCCAGCGCGGCGAGTTCTTTCACTTCGGCGTAAAACGCCGCGAGATCGCCCTGGTGCTGCGCGATCATATGCCGGAACTGCGGCACCAGCGCATGATAAATCGCGACCGAAGCAAGGTGCGCGTTGCCGGCATTGTCGAAAAAGCGGTCATAGCCGGCAAACCCGTCCCACTGCAGCTTGAGCCGCTCGTAATCGCGCTTCATCGCGGCGAAGAAATCGGCCTTGCGCCCGCGCATTTCCTCACGCGCAAGCGGTGTGCGATAAAGCGCGCCGAGTTCGCGGCGGTACGTAAGCACCAGCCCGCTGAATTGCGCGCGACGCTGCTGCGCACGTTCGAAATCGGCGCGCATCCCGGCGTCCCCGCTGTGCGCGATCCAGCGTCGCACGCCCTCGGCCTCGACTGCGGCTGCAAATGACTCGTTGAATTCGCTGTCGCCCTTGACGTAGACCACCTGGTGCGCAAGCTCATGGAAGATCAGGCGCGCAAGCTCGTGCGGCGGATAACGGATAAACGTGTTCAGCAGCGGGTCGTCAAACCAGCCGAGAGTCGAATAGGCGGGCACGCCGGAGACGAACACGTCGAGCCCCTCACCGCGCAGTTCGCGCGCGTAGGCCGCCGCTTCGACCTGCGTGAAGTAGCCACGATAACCGGCGCAGCCCGCGATCACGAAGCACCACTGCTTCGGCTCGACCGAGAATTCCGCGGCGGCGAACACGTTCCATACCACGAATGGACGCTGCAAATCGGCGTAACTGCGGTAACTCGCGTTATCCGGCAGCCCCACCTCGCGGCTCGCGAAGTCACGAATAACCAGCGCGCGTGCCAGCCTGTCCCTGATTGCCGGTGGCGTGGCCGGGTCGGCGATCACCTCGGCAACCGGCTGGCGCGCGCGCATGACCTGCATCTGCCCGTCGATCGATTGCAGGTAATAGCCGAAATTGCCGCAGCCGGCCATGAGCAACAGCGTTGCTGCTGCCAACAGGTGGGGCAATCGCGTCATATCAGGCACCGTCAACGCCGTGATCGAATCTGCCGTCGCGCAGGAACGCGCCGCTCTGGCGCGCGACACTGCGCGACAACAACATGCCGCTGTGGCTCACCGGCAGCACGATGCAGTCACGCGCCGCCGCCAGCCTGGTTTCGGCGACCGTGACCAGGCCGTCATTGCGCGTGGGCAGGCCACGCGCCACCAGTCGCCCGAGGCCCCGGCTGCGTGACCCTGCGATAACACCGATCTCGCGCCCCGGAAAATCCTCGGGCTTCTCGATGGTTGTCCACTCGGCTATGCTGCGGCCCAGCAGGCGTGCGGCGAGCGGACTCGCAGCCAGTGCCCGCTGCGCATATCCGTCGCCATACGGCACACCGAGCAGCACCACGCGCCCCGGCGGCAGTGCCGGTTCGCGCGCCAGCATGCGCAATATCACCAGCCCGCCCAGGCTGTGGCCGACCCAATGGACGCGCGGCGCGGCAAGTGCGCGCGCAAACTGCGCGAGCCGGTCGGCATTCCCGGTCAGCGAAAAACGCATCGAAGGATAGGAGTAGCACACCGCATCGAAGCCCTCGCGCGCGAGATAATAGCGCTGCAATTGCATTACCACGCCGTGCATCCACAGACCGTGGACCAGCACCGTAATCGCGCGTTCGCCGGTCACGCCGAGGTCAGCGCATCCGCATCGAGGTGGCTGCCGTCGGCCCACGCCTCGATGTGCCATGTGCCGCCGTCGTAGCGCAGGCGGTTGATGCCGGTATTCACCAGCTCGTGCATGCGCGGCAGTTCGTGCGGGATGCCAAGGGCTGCGCGATACAACACGTCAAGCACGAGCCCATGGGTGATCACCACCACCAGTTTGTCGGCGTGGCGGCCGGCGATTTCATGCAGACAGGCGAATACGCGCGTGCGGAATTGCAGCGCGCTTTCGCCACCAGGGATAACGAAATCCTGGTCGCGGATTTTGAAGCGCGCGTAATCGGCGGGAAAGTCCGCCTTGATTTCGCTGCCGGTCAGTCCCTCGAATATCCCGAAATTCCGCTCGCGCAGCCGCGGCTCGAGAACGATGTCGTGGCCGGTGATTTCCGCCACGCTGCGCGCGGTACTATGCGCGCGCCCCGAATCGCTGCTGTAAAGCGCACCGAATTCGATCTGCTTCAACCGCTGCGCAAGCAGCCGCGCCTGGCGCACGCCGGTATCCGACAGCGGACTGTCGGATTGCCCCTGCATGCGGCGCTGCTGGTTCCACACCGTCTCGCCGTGGCGGATCAGGATAAAACGTGTCATTTCGCTACTGAACGGGTTCCTGCTGCACCACGTAGATTTCGCTATAGCGCTGTGCCGCCAGCATTTCCTGGTCGTCGGTGCCGTAGCCTACCAGAATCTGCGCGCCGGTCAGCTGGGTGAGATCCACGTTCTCGAGGACAGACACGAAATAATGCTGCGTTTCATCGAGGGTGACATTGCTCACGTATGCCGGCAGCGGGCCGCTGGTGTAAAAGGACCAGTTGCTGTTCGAATCGAGCAGATAGATACCTGCGCTGACGCCCGCTATGCCCGCAGGCACGATAGCCGCCACATAAACGTTATAGGGGCTGCTGGCGGCAAAGCTGCCCGGCGGGGCCGCAGTCTGACCCGGATCGATGCTGCCAAAGTAAACGTTGGCGCCCAGGGTCACGTTGCTTAAATCCCCCTCCTTGCGGGCGGCAACGAGCAGCTTCGGGACCGCGTTACCGGGAATGGTATTGGGAACGCCGGGATTGAGATCGAGGACGCCGGTAACGGAATCGTTGATGAGCAATCGCGGTAAGACGGAATCGGCGAAGGAGCCGTTGCCGAGCTGGCCGCTGGAATTGGCGCCCCAGGCCCATACTGTACCGTCGGCCTTGAGCGCGACGCGGTGGGCATCGCCTGCCCTGATGGCCACGATCCCCGACAGCCCCGCAACCGGCGCCGGCGCGGCACGCGAAACGAAGCCTTCGGCCCGCAATACCTTGCCCCACTCCCAGACGGTACCATCGGCTTTCAGCGCCACAGAGAAGTTGCTTCCGGCCGCAATGGCAATGACACCATTGACTCCGTTCACCTGCACCGGGGTGAGGCGCGTAGTGGTCGTGCCGTCGCCGAGCTGTCCGTCGCTGTTGTATCCGACAGCCAGGACGGTGCCATCGGATTTCAGCGCGAGCAAGTGTCTGAAACTGCCGCTGATGTCGATAATTGCGCTCAGCCCCGCGATCTTTGTGGGTCTACCGCTTGCCGTAAGTACAACGTTCTGCAGCCCGAGCGCGGTGCCCCATTCCCAGACGGTGCCGTCGGTCTTGAGCGCAAGCATGCCCGCGACCCCCTGCGAAATTTTCTCGACGCCGGTGAAATCAGGAACCGCCACCGGCCGCGTGCTGCTGTCGCCGTCATAGGTAAGTCCCCAGGCCCACACCGTGCCGTCGGACTTAAGCGCCAGCGTTCTGCCGACACCCGCGGCAACCGCGGTTACACCAGGCAGGTTCGTCACCTGCGACGGCCGTGCCCTGTCCGTCGTGGTTCCGTCACCAAGTTGGCCCACCGAGTTCGAGCCCCAGCACCACACCGTTCCATCGGATCTGAGTGCAACCGTGTGGCTCTGGCTCGCTGCGACTCCCACGACGCTGGCAAGCTGCAGGTTTCGTGCTGCAGAAGGGCGCTGGACGATACGTCCGATTCCGAGTTGTCCGTTAGCATTGCTGCCCCACGTCCACACTGTGCCGTCCGACCTCAGTGCCATGGAAAACAGGCTTCCGCCCGCGATCGAGGCGATTCCGGCAGACCCGCGTATCTGAACCGGCGAGCTGCGATTGGTCGTGGTGCCGTCTCCGATCTGGCCGTTCTGGTTATTTCCCCACGCCCAGAGGGTGCCATCAGATCTGCGGGCTATCGTGTGGGCCGCGTTGTCACCCCTGCCACCCGCCCTGGCCTCGACGATGCCGGCGAGCCCCACGACCTGCACCGGAGTGGGTCGGCTCGTGGTCGTACCATCGCCAAGCTGCCCCCACTGGTTCTTGCCCCACGCCCACACGGTCCCGTCCGTCTTGACTGCCACGCTGTGTCCGTCGCCGGCGCTAACGGCAGCGACGCCGGATAAAACGGACACCCTGATCGGCAAGGAACGATTCGTCGTGGTGCCGTCTCCGAGTTCGCCATTACCGTTGAAACCCCATGCCCAGACCGTGCCGTCGGCCTTGAGCGCGAGGGTATGAGCCAGTCCCGCCGCGACCGCCACCACACCACTCAATCCGGGTACCTGCACCGGAGTGGAACGGTTCGCGGTCGTGCCGTCGCCGAGCGTGCCGTACTGGTTCCATCCCCACGCCCATATCGTGCCGTCGGACGCGAGCGCTAGCGAGTGCAGGCCGCCGCCCGCCACTTTCACCACGTTCGCGATATTGGATACCAACCGCGGCGAGGTACGGTCCACTGTCGTGCCATCACCGAGCTGCCCGCCGACATTGCTTCCCCACGCCCATACGGTGCCATCGGACTTGAGGGCAAGCGTATGCGTCCTGCCCGCTGCAACCTCAATCACGGTTGCGAGACCGGGCACCCGAGCAGGCGAGCCGCGGCTGACCGTGGTGCCGTCACCCAGTTGTCCGGCATCGTTGCCGCCCCATGTCTGTAAGGTCCCGTCCGGTTTAAGGGCGACGCTGTGATAACCTCCGGCGGCAATTCGTGCCCTCCCGCTATCGCCGCGGGCTGTGAACCCGAAAACACGCTGCGGCACCGTTGAATACGGATCGCTTTCGAGCCCGAGTTGCCCGTTGTTGTCCGCGCCCAGCGCGTAGAGCGAGCCATCCGCGGCGGACGCGATCGTGTAGTTGCCCCCTGCCGTAATGACCGGGGTCGCGGCCTGTGCAATCCCGGGCGCAAACCAGGCGGCAAGCAGGACGCACTGCCGCAACGCCGCCAACAGATTCTCCCGCACCCAAAATGTTTTCCTGCGTGGGTGGTGGTTTGCGGCTGGTGTATGACCGATAACAAACATGATCGATGTTCCCGGCTGCTTTACCGGACCGGACCGGCCTCGCGCCGCCCGGCCACGAACTCGCCGATGCGCTTCACCCCTTCCGCCAGCACCGGGATCGCGTTGGTATAGGCGAAGCGCACGTGGCGGGCGGCGGCGTTGACGCCGAAATCGGCGCCGGGTGTGATCGCCACGCCCGCAGTTTCGAGCAGATCGCGCGCAAACGCAAAGCTGTCGCCGGCCAGCGCGCCGCAATCGGCGTAAATGTAGAACGCGCCCTGCGGCACGACCGGGATTTGAAAGCCCAGCCCGCGCAGCGCCGGCACCAGAAAATCGCGGCGCACCCTGAATTCGGTGCGGCGCTGCTCGAGAATGGCGATCGTGCCGGGCGCGAACGCCGCCAGCGCCGCGTGCTGTGCCGGCGTCGGCGCCGACAGGTGAACGTTCTGCGCGAGCTTGTCAACCTCGCGCAGGCAAGCCTCCGGCACCACCATCCAGCCCAGCCGCCAGCCGGTCATGTTGAAGTATTTGGAAAAGCTGTTGATGACGAATACTTCATCGCTGAATTCCAGCGCCGTCGCGCAGGCGCCGTCGTAGACCAGCCCATGGTAGATTTCGTCGGAGATCACGGTGCCGCCGCGCTCGCGCGCAAACGCGATGATAGAGCGCAGCGAGTCCGCCGGCATCAGCGTGCCGGTTGGATTCGATGGCGAGGCGACCATTACCGCGCGCGTACGCGATGTCCAGTGGCGCGCCACCATTTCCGGCAGCAGTTGGTAGGCGCTTTCGGCGCCGACCGGGATCTCGACCGGTGCGCCACCCATTATGCGCACGAAGTTGCGGTTGCACGGATAGCCGGGATCGGCCATCAGCACTTCGTCACCGGGATCGATCAGCGCGCCGATCGCAAGCAGCAGCGCACCCGATGCACCGGTGGTGATGACGATGCGTGAAGCAGGGACCTCGACCCGATAACGCTCGCGGTAGTAGCGCGCGATCGCCGCGCGCAGTTCCGGGAGCCCCAGCGCCGGCGTGTAGAACAGCCCGCCGGCTTCGATCACGCGGATGCCGGCGTCGCAAATCGGCTGTGCGGTCGGGAAATCCGGCTCGCCGATCTCCATATGCACGATCGAACGGCCCTGCGCTTCCAGCTCGCGCGCGCGCGCGAGCAGCTCCATCACGTGAAAGGGGGAAATCTGCGAAACGCGCTGCGCGCGCGGGAAGTTCCGGTTTGCCATCGGACGATACGTGGAAAACCCAAGCATCGTTGATGTGTACCGGCACGTCAAGCCGGATTAAAGGGGGCGCGAAGAAGAGCGTGCGTTCCGTTTATTTATTCGTCCAGACCGTACTGAATGCGGCGGTTGGGAACCGGCACCACGCTGGCGGCAATCCGCACGTCTATCATCATCGGGCCGGGCTTGGCGACCCACTCCGCCGCTGCCGCGCGCACCTCTTCGACACTGCGCGCAATCCGGCCCCTGCCGCCAAAAGCGGCGCCGACCGCGCCCAGGTCGGGCGAGGGGATGGCCGAGAGCCCGGCATTCATGTTGAGCGCGTCAAACTTGTACCACTCCGCGGCCAGCATCTGGTTGTTCATGACGACGATCAACAGCGGCATGTCGTAGCGCACCATGGTGTCGAATTCCGCGAGGTGCATCATCAGGCTCGCGTCGCCTTCGACCAGAAACGCGGGCTTATTGCCGGTGGCCACGACGCCTCCCATCGCGGCCGGCAGCATCTGGCCGATACAGCTGTAAAAATAGCCGGGTTGCACCAACGGGCGCCGGCGCCTGAACAGCATGTTCGGGAAGGCGGCAGCCGCGCCGTTGCCGGTGAACAGGCTGATGTTGTCCGGCACGGTCTCATCGAGCGCGAGGATGACCTCGCGCGGGTCGACGCTGCCCGGGGCGATCGGAAACTCGGTGCGGTCCTCCCATGCATTGGCCAGCCGCTCCCTCACCTCGCCGGTGCGATAGCCGGTCTGCTTGAACGATCGCTTCGCCAGCAGCGCCTCCAGCGCATCGACCCCGGCGCGCGCATCCGAGCGCACATAACACTCGGCAGCACGCCCCCCGCTCATCATCACGTGCGGCTTGGCATCGATGTGCACGAATTTCGCGTTCGGGTAAAGATAGCCGTGCT
>Ga0080064_1002531_pt1 | contig 30555 bp, 32 predicted proteins | sample Subgrocontami54m_FD_69260 | JGI IMG/M metagenome (GOLD analysis project Ga0080064, IMG submission 69260) | Subsurface groundwater microbial communities from S. Glens Falls, New York, USA - GMW46 contaminated, 5.4 m (SPADES assembly) (version 2) ...
GTCATTTGTCAAGGACTGTGGGGGCGCCCTCGGCTGCGGGCTCAACGTAGAGGGACTACGCCTCGCCCGCAGCCTTCGGGCGCCGCCTCGCAACTGGACCCTTCTCGGCGCCCTGCGGCCGTTCAACGCGAACGGCGGGGCGCCGCCTCGCAACTGGACCCTTCTCGACACCCTGGGCTGCCAGTTCGACGTATTGCTTGACTTGGCGTAGGGAGCGGAGGTACACAAGGGAAGCCCTGCGCTGTTTGTGATGTCGGGGGGAAGTTTCAACCTCGATACACATGAGGACGCCGCTCAAGAGGGTGGTGCGCATGCCTCTCACACGAGGGGAAGCCTGAAGCCCTCCATTTTGGCGCCCACCTGGCTTGCCAGGTTCGAAACACCGTCGGCACACGGCAGAGGCGGGGCGCCTCCTTCGTTGACTTTCCTTCCGCAAAGAGCCTATACTTTCGATGGTTTTTTCCTGTCGCGAAGATCCTGATCGTCTGTATCAGTCCGGGGCTGTCCCCGGTTGGAGATAGCAATGGACGTCAAGCTCGTTCTGATCGTCCTGGTTCCGCTCGTCGCCCTCCTCGCACTCTTCGTCGGCTACATGGGGCACAAGCTCGCCATCGCCCGCACGCTCGGCGACGCCGAGATTCGCGCCAAGCGCCTCCTCGACGACGCCCGGCGCGCCGTGGAGCAGACGCGCGCGGAGGCCGAGAGCAAGTTTCGCGAGGGCGAGGCCCGCATCCGCGCCGGCGAGCTCGAGGCCAAGGAGGCGGCGCTCAAGGCGCGCAGCGAGCTCGAGCAGGAGACGCGCGCGCGCCAGAAGGAGATCCAGGAGGTCGAGCGCCGCGTGGTCCAGCAGGAAGAGCAGCTGGCCCGTCAGCTCGACCAGCTCAGCCGGCGCGAGAGCGAGATCCAGTCCCGCGACCGCGCGCTGGGCGAAAGGGACAAGAGCCTTGCCGCCAAAGAGGCCCAGCTCAACTCCGCGCTCGATGACCAGCGGAGGAAGCTCGAGGGCATCGCCGGTCTCACCGCGGAAGAGGCCAAGCGGCAGCTCATGGCCCAGGTCGAGGTCGAGTCCCGTCGCGAGGCCCAGCTCCTCGGGATGCGGCTCGAGGAAGAGGCGAAGGAGACCGCCCAGGTCAAGGCAAGGGAAGTCCTGGCCACGACGATCCAGCGGCTGGCGCCCGATTACACGGTCGAGACCGCAGTGTCCATCGTGAACTTGCCGTCGGACGACATGAAGGGGCGCATCATCGGTCGCGAGGGGCGCAACATCCGTGCACTCGAGCTGCACACGGGCGTGGACCTGATCGTCGACGACACGCCCGAGGCCGTTCTCATCTCCGCGTTCGACCCGTATCGGCGGGAGATCGCGAGGCTGGCGCTCCAGAAGCTGATCGCCGACGGACGCATCCACCCGGCGCGCATCGAGGAGGTCGTCGAGAAGGTCAAGAAGGAGATGGAGGAGCACCTCAAGGAGGAGGGCGAGAAGGCCTGCTTCGAGGTGGGCGTTCTCGGCCTGCACCCCGAGCTCGTCAAGCTCGTGGGGCGCATGAAGTACCGGACCTCCTACGGGCAGAATTGCCTCCAGCACTCGAAAGAGGTCGCCTGGCTCGCGGGCATGATGGCGGCCGAGATCAAGGCCGACGTCAAGCTGGCCAAGCGCATGGGGTTGCTCCACGACATCGGCAAGGCGCTCACGCACGAGCAGGAGGGCAGCCATCCAGAGCTCAGCCTGCAGGTGCTGACCAAGTACAACGAGTCGCCGCAGATCATCAACGCCGCGCTCTGCGGCCACGAGAACGTCGAGCCCGAGACCATCGAGGCGGTGCTGACCGAGGCGGCCGACGGCATCTCCGCGGCCCGGCCCGGCGCGCGCCGTGACGTCCTCGAGAGCTACATCAAGCGCCTGGCCAAGCTCGAGGAGATCGCCATGTCCTACAAGGGCGTGGAGATGTGCTACGCGATCCAGGCCGGACGCGAGCTGCGGATCATGACCAAGTCCGAGCAGATCTCCGATCTCGACGCCCACCAGCTGGCCAAAGACATCTCCAAGCGCATCGAGGCCGAGATGCAGTACCCCGGCCACATCAAGGTCATCGTCATCCGCGAGACGCGCGCGATCGAAGTGGCGAAGTGAAGCGCCCAACGAGGATCCCTCTGGCGGCGCCGCGGATGCAGAATGCCTAAGCCGCTGACCGTCCTCTGCATTGGCGACGTCTTCGGAGAGCCGGGGCGCAAGGCCGTGCACGCGCTCCTGCCGCGCCTCCGCAAGCAGTACGAGGCCGACCTGGCCGTCGTCAACGTGGAGAATGCCGCGGCCGGCTTCGGGGTCACGCCGTTGATCGCACGCACGTTCCTCGAGCACGGCGTGGACGTGATGACCTCCGGCAACCACATCTGGGACAAGAAGGAGATCATCGAGTACATCGGGAAGGAGAACCTGCTCCTCCGCCCGGCCAACTTCCCCGCGGGAACGCCCGGCGTCGGCTACGTGACCGTCAAGGCGGGTCCACACAAGGTCGCGGTGCTGAACCTCATGGGGCGCGTGTTCATGCTGCCGATCGACTGCCCGTTCCAGAAGGCCGACGAGATCCTGCCGGAGCTCCGCAAGGACACGCCGATCATCATCGTGGACATGCACGCCGAGGCGACGAGCGAGTCGCAGGCCATGGGCTGGCATCTCGACGGGCGGGTCAGCGCCGTGGTCGGCACGCACCGGCACGTGCAGACCGCTGACGAGCGCGTGCTGCCGCAGGGCACCGCCTACATCACCGACCTCGGCATGACGGGCCCGACCGACTCCGTCATCGGCGTGGACAAGGGCTTGGCGCTCCAGCGCTTCCGCTCACAGATGCCGAACCGCTTCGAGCCCGCCAAGGGCCCCGTCGCCCTCCACGGCGTCGTGATCCGGATCGATCCCGATACGGGTCGGGGGCTGTCCATCGAGCGGCTGCGCGTCCCTCTCCCCGACTAAGGCCGGTGCAGATTCTCGAGGGCAAGGCGGTCGCGGCGAAGGTCCTGGCCGAGGTCAAGGCCGGTGTCGCCGCCCTCTCAGCCAGGACCGGCGTCCAGCCGACGCTCGCGGTCATCCTGGTCGGCGAAGACCCCGCGTCGCAGATCTACGTCCGCAACAAGAAGCGCGCGGCCGACGACGTCGGCATCGCCTCGCGCGACTTCCTCTTCCCCGCCGGCTGCTCTCAAGCGGAGCTGACTGAGACTATCCGAAAGATCAACGCGGATCCGTCCGTCCACGGCATCCTCCTTCAGCTGCCGCTGCCCAAGGGCTTGGACGAGAGCGAGGCCCTCAATGCCATCGCCCCCGCCAAGGACGCAGACGGCCTGCACCCGGTGAGCCTGGGCAACCTTTTGGCGGGCAAGCCCTCCATGGTCCCGTGCACGCCCGCCGGCTGCATCGAGATCCTGGATCATTACGGCATTCCGCTCGAGGGTGCCGAAGCCGTCGTGGTCGGGCGCTCGCGCCTCGTCGGCAAGCCGCTGGCCCAGCTGCTGCTCGCGCGCAATGCGACGGTGACCATGTGTCACACGCGCACGCGTGACCTCCCCGAGCACTGCCGCCGCGCCGACGTCCTTTGCGTGGCCGCCGGCAGGCCGCGATTCATCACCGGGGACATGGTGAAAGAGGGCGCCGTCGTCATCGACGTCGGCGTCAACCGCCTCGACACCGGCAAGCTCGCCGGCGACGTGGATTTCGATTCCGCCTCGAAGCGGGCGCGCGCCATCACCCCCGTGCCGGGCGGCGTCGGTCTCATGACCGTGGCCATGCTCATGAAGAACACCCTCCTCGCGGCCACCCGTCAGCTCCCTCCCGCATGAGTGAGGGGGAGCGGAGGGTTTTTACGGTGTCCGAGCTGACGGTGCGGCTCAAGGCGGCGATCGAGGAGACATTTCCGGGCGTGTGGGTCGAGGGGGAGATCTCGAACCTGCGCACGCCCGGCTCGGGCCACGCCTACTTCACGCTCAAGGACGAAGGCGCGCAGCTCTCGGCCGTCCTCTTCCGCGGGCGGGGCAGGCGCGTGCGCTTCGATCTCGAGGACGGCATGCAGGTGCTGGCCTTCGGCGGCCTCGACGTCTACGCCGCGCGCGGGCAGTACCAGCTGGTCGTCGAGATGATGGAGCCCAAGGGTCTCGGCGCGCTCCAGCTCGCCTTCGAGCAGCTCAAGCGCAAGCTCGAGGCGGAAGGCCTCTTCGACGAGGGGCGCAAGCGGCCGCTGCCGGCCTTCCCGCGCGTGATCGGCGTTGTCACGTCGCCCACAGGCGCCGCCATCCGGGACATCCTCAACATCATCGGCCGACGGTTCGGCGACCTGCGCATCCTCATCGCGCCCGTCCGCGTGCAGGGCGACGAGGCGCCCGGCGAGATCGTCCAGGGCTTGGCGAACCTCCAGGAGGTTCCGGATCTCGACGTGATCATCGTCGGGAGAGGAGGGGGCTCGATCGAGGACCTCTGGGCCTTCAACGACGAGGGCGTCGCGCGCGCCATCGCGGCCTGCCGCGTGCCCGTCATCTCCGCCGTCGGCCACGAGACCGATGTCACCATCGCGGATTTCGTGGCCGACCAGCGCGCGCCGACCCCGTCGGCGGCGGCCGAGCTCGTGGTGCGGGAGAAGCTCGCGGTGATCGAGACGCTCGCCGATCTCTACGGGCGGCTCAAGCAGGCGGTCACCGCAGAGGTCGCGGCGTATCGGGAGCGCGTCCTATACCTCCGCCGCCGCCGCGTGCTGACGGATCCCGCGCGGGCGCTCCGCGATCTCCACCGCCGCCTCGACGAGCTCCAGGGCCGCCTGCGCCTGGGCCTTCGCTCGAGCCAGCGGCAGATCAGGCACCGCGTGGCGCTCGCCACCGGCGCCTTGCGCTCGCGCAATCCCTTGGCTAGGATTGCGGCCGACATGGCGCTGCTGGGCCAGCTGAGGGGGCGTCTGATCGCCTCGGCCGCGCACAGCCTGAAGGCGTCGCGCTCCCGCTTTGCCGAGTCGGTCGGCCGGCTCGAGAGCCTCTCGCCGCTGGGGGTGCTGGCGCGCGGATACAGCCTGACGCGCCTGCCCTCGGGGGCCGTCGTGCGGAGCGCCGGGCAGGTCGCCGTGGGCGACCCCCTCGAGATCCTCCTGTACCAAGGCGCGCTCGGAGCGCGCGTGACCGACGTCAAGGAACGGGATGAAAGACATCAAGTTTGAGGACGCGGTCCAGCGGCTCGAGCAGATCGTGGACCAGCTCGAAGCCGGCGACCTGCCGCTCGAGCAGTCGCTGAAGGTCTTCGAAGAGGGCGTCGCGCTCGCCCGCCGCTGCGCCAAGTACCTCGAGGAGGCCGAGAAGCGCATCGAGCTCCTGACCAAGGACGAGTCGGGGCTGCTCAAGGTCGAGCCCTTCGAGTGGGACAAGGACGCCCAGTCGTGAGCTTTGGTCTCGCCGCCTACATGGCCGAGCAGGCCCGCGCCGTCGACCAGGCGCTCGGCCGCTTCCTGCCGGCCGAGTCGGCGCCGCCCGAGACGCTGCACCGGGCCATGCGGTACAGCGTCTTTGCCGGCGGCAAGCGCTTGCGCCCCGTCCTCGTCATCGCCGGCGCCGAGGCGGTCGGCGGCAGGCCGGACGACGTCATGCCGACGGCCTGCGCCGTGGAAATGATCCACACGTACTCGCTGATCCACGACGATTTACCTGCCATGGACAACGACGACTTCCGCCGCGGCGCGCCGACCAACCACAAGGTCTTCGGCGAGGCCCTCGCGATCCTGGCGGGGGACGCGCTGCTGACCTTGGCGTTCCGCCTCCTGGCCGATAACGTGCCGGCCACATCGAACGGCCCGCGGCTCCGTGACGTCCTCGTCGAGATCGCCGACGCCGCGGGAAGCCCCGGCATGGTCGGCGGACAGGTGGCCGACATCGAGTGCGAGGGCAAGCCGGCCGACGCGGAGATCGTGGACTACATCCACACCCACAAGACGGCCGCCCTGATCCGCGCCTCGATCCGCGTCGGCGCCATCCTCTCCGGCGCGACGCCGGCCCAGCTCGTCGCCCTTGGCGTCGCGGGCGACGCTCTCGGGCTGGCCTTCCAGATCATGGACGACATCCTCGACGTCACCGCGACGACGGAAGAGCTCGGCAAGACGGCCGGCAAGGACGAGGCGCAGCAGAAAGCGACGTACCCGGCCATCCACGGCATCGAGGCCTCCCGCCGCCGGGCGCAGGCCCTCGTCGCCGAGGCGCACGCGGCCCTCGATCTCTTCGGCCCGCGGGCTGCCCGGCTCCGGGAGCTCGGGACCTTCATGATCGAGCGGCGGGCATGATCGAGCGGCGCGCATGATCGAGCGGAAGGCCTGAGCGTGTCCGAGATCCGCACCGTCCACGCCCGCGAGATCCTCGACTCGCGCGGCAACCCCACGGTCGAGGTCGAAGTCTGGCTCGACTCCGGCGCCTTCGGCCGCGCCATGGTGCCCTCCGGCGCCTCGACGGGCACGCGCGAGGCGGTCGAGCTGCGCGACGACGACGATACCCGCTACGGCGGCAAGGGTGTGCGCCAGGCGGTGCGCAACGTGACGGAGACGATCGCCCCCGAGGTCGAAGGCCTCGAGGCGACGGAGCAGGCCGCGCTGGACCGCGCGCTGCTCGAGCTCGACGGCACGCCGAACAAGTCGGGCCTCGGCGCCAACGCGCTCCTCGGCGTGTCGCTGGCCGTCGCGCGCGCCGGCGCCGACGAGTGCGGCCTGCCGCTCTACCAGTACCTGGGGGGGCCCGGCGCCCGGATCATGCCGGTGCCCATGATGAACGTGCTCAACGGCGGCGCGCACGCCGACAACGGCCTGGACATCCAGGAGTTCATGATCGTGCCCGCGGGGGCGGGCTCCTTCGGCGAGGCCCTCCGCGTCGGCGTCGAGGTCTTCCACGCGCTGAAGAAGCTGCTCAAGGACAAGGGCCTCTCGACGGGCGTGGGCGACGAGGGCGGCTTTGCCCCGAGCCTGCCCGGCAACGAGGCGGCGCTCGACTTCGTGCTGCGCGCCATCGAGCGCGCCGGCTACCGGCCCGGGGAGGACGTCTTCCTCGCCCTCGACGCGGCGGCGAGCGAGTTCGGCAAGCACGGGCGCTACCGCCTGCGCGCCGACCGTGCCGACAAGTCCCGCGAGGAGATGATCGCGTTTTACGAGCAGCTCCTCTCGCGTTACCCGATTTGCTCGATCGAGGACGGCCTGGGCGAGGACGACTGGGAGGGGTGGCGGGCGCTGACCCAGCGGCTGGGCTCGCGTATCCAGATCGTGGGCGACGACATCTTCGTCACCAGCCCGGCCATCCTCCAGGAGGGTATCCGCAAGGGGGTCGCGAACGCGATCCTGGTCAAGCTGAACCAGATCGGGACGCTGACCGAGACGCTCGAGACGATCGAGCTGGCCAAGCGCGCCGGCTACGGCACGATCATCTCGCACCGCTCGGGCGAGACCGAGGACACCTTCGTCGCGGACCTGGCCGTCGCCGTCAATGCAGGCCAGATCAAGACCGGCTCGCTCTCCCGCGGCGAGCGCACCGCGAAATACAACCAGCTCCTGCGCATCGAGGAGGAGCTGGGCCCGTCCGCCGTCTGGCCCGGACGGGCGGCCTTCGGGAGCCGGGCGCGGTGAGCGTGCGCTCGCTCCGTCTCCTCCGCACGGCGGTGCTGGCGGTGCTGGCCGTCTCGTTCGCCGCCTACGGCGGGCAGAGCCTGACGCGCGTCTGGACGCTCAAGAAGGACGTCGAGAACCTCGAGCGCGAGGTGGGCGCACTCCGAGCCGAGACCGCGCGGCTGACGGCCGACGTGGACCGCCTCCGGACCGATCCCGACTACATCGAGCAGATCGCCCGCGACAAGCTCGGGCTGGTCAAGCCCGGCGACCGGGTGCTCAAGCTGCCGCCGGCCTCCGGAAGTCGCTAGACCACCGGGGCCCCATGGACGCGCTCCTGCCGATCCTGTTCGTCGCCGCCCTCGTCTTGAACATCCGCGCGTCCTTCAAGCTGGGCCTCGACTGGCGCGGCATGCTGACGACGGTGCGCTTCGTCCGTGATGCGTATGCGCGCCGCTCAGCGCTGCCGACCGAGGAGGCAATCGAGCACGAGGCCCAGGCGCCCGTCTTCCTCCACCTCGTTCCCGCCTACCAGGAGCCCGACATCGCGGGCACGGTGAAGGCCCTGTGCGCCTCGCGGTACCCGCACCCGGGTCTCCATGTCGTCGTCGTGACCAAGGAGGAGGAAGAGCGCGCGCCGCACCCGGCCATGGGCGTGAGCACCGGGGAGCTCGTGCGCCGGCTCCGCGAGGCCCTGCCGCCCTATCAGCAGAAGCGTCTCGCGCATCTCGTCATGCCGGGGCCCGGGCGCAAGGCGCAGCAGCTCAACTGGGCGCTCCGCCCCGAGGCGCTTCGCGAGATCCTGGGCGAACAGTACGACCCGTCGCGCGTCTTCGTCGGCGTGAGCGACGCCGACTCGATCCCCGACCCCGACACGTATCGCTGGATCGCGGCGCGCGAGCTCGCACGGCAGGGGAGCCTCGCGTACCAGGGGATCACGCTGTCGCTCGCCAACTACGATCGGCTCGACATCCGCGGCAAGATCTGCGCGATCCAGCAGTCGTCCATCTTCATCCGCGTCTCGATCGCGCGCCTCATCAACGAGGTCAAGCGGGTGCGGCTGTTCGACGGCTTCCGCGCGCGCTTCCCGCGGCTCGGGCGCCTCGCGCGCCCCGCCTTCGAGCTGTGCTTCCGCCGCTCGCAGATCTGCCTCGGCCACAACCAGTTCGTGCGCCTGGACGTCATGGAGTCCCTGGGCGGCTTCCCGACCTCCGGCGCCACGGAGGATTCCACGCTCGGTTATGCGCTGGGCGCGCGTGGCATCCTGATCCAGGCGATGCCGATGGTCGAGCTGACGGATCTGCCCGAGACGCCCGACAAGATGGTCCGCCAGAACGCGCGCTGGTACCTGGGCGTGCTCGACGACATCCCGTTCCTGCGGCGCGTCTTCCGCGAGCGCCCGACAGCCTTCAACCTGGCCCAACTGGTCCGGCACGTCGGCAACAAGGTTGTCGAGTGGCCGATCGCTGCGCTCGTGTATCCGGCGACGGGCTACCTCGGCTGGTGGCTCGCCTACATGTACCGCGGCCGCCACCCGTGGCTCTTCTACCTGGCCACGGGCGCGCCCACGCTCTCGCTGATCCTGACCGTGTGGGTGGGCGGCATCGCCACCCAGAGCCTCGTCGAGGAGCTGCGCCCGTATCTGCCGCGCGAGGTGGACCTGCGCCGCAAGAGCCTCAAGGAGAAGTTCCTCGGGACCTTCCGCTGCCAGACCTACTGGCTCTTGGCCACGCGCGGCGCCTGGCGCGTGCTCTGGAGCCTCGCGCGCACGGGCCGCTACGAGCCCGGCAAGACCGACCGCATCACTAGACTCCCTCTCCCCGCTGGGGAGAGGGCAGGGTGAGGGGGCTCTGGTTGACACGTCGCCACCCGTCGGTTACATTGCAGTGGTCACCGCGGGGTGGAGCAGCCCGGTAGCTCGTTGGGCTCATAACCCAAAGGTCGCTGGTTCAAATCCAGCCCCCGCAACCATCGCAGGGACAAGGGGTTAGCGGTCAGCGCCGCTAGCCCCTTTTGGTTCACTGCACCCGTTTTGCACCCGCTGCGCCGCGTCAGCGGATCCTGCCCCCCGACCCGCCCCAGGCCCGAAGACGAGGCAGTCGAGCTTGCGCGCCTCCGCCTCGTGGAGCTCCGGCATGAGGTGCCCGTCGCGATCGGGGCCGGCGTGTTCCATCCGAACCCGGGATGGCAGTGCACGGACTGCCCGTTTCGGAGCCGGTGCTGGGCGTGGCACGAGACCGTCAGTGTCGAGGGAAGGTGATCGCGATGACACAGGTGATCCCGAGATCGGGAAGCCGGGAGGTGAACGGCTACGTGAAGGCTGTCGTGGCGCTCGAAGCGGTGCGTCGGAAGCGCGAGGAGCGGTACGAGCGCGTCGTGCGCCCGCTCGATCGGAAGCGGGAGAGCGACATAAGGGCCATTCTCAGACCGGGCCGGGGCCGGCGGCGGCGTGGCGGGCGCCGAGAGAGCCACGCGGACCGCAGCATCGATCCCCCAGCCAGTGATGGGGGCCACAGATGGGGCGCCCGCCGCCGGAGGGCGTTCGCGTTGACTATCCCTCCCTGCCGAGCTCGCCAGGGTCGTCGCCGACTTGGCGCGGCGAGCGGCCGTCTGGCCCCCGGAGCCCGCCGGACAATCGAGGGCGGTCGAGCGCGAGACCCATGGTGGGTCCTCGCGAGTGGCCCCCGTGCGCGGGGGGCGTCAGCCGCGGCCTGCCGCCGTCACACGATCGACGAACTCTCGCGTCGTCATCCCGGGCTTGATGCCCATCGCCGTCGCTGTCTGGTTGACGTGGGACAGCACACCCTCGTCGTAGACGGACCGGCCGTCGCCGATCCGCGCACTGTCGGCCGACACCGTCCCCGCGGCGATCCCACGGCGATCCAGCGCCGGGAGTCGGCTGATCGCGGCCCGATCCTTTCCGATGCCGGCGTCGGAGAAGACGGCGGCGACGACGTCCGGACCGATCGCCTTGTCCGGATTGCCCCCCAGCAGCGCGCCGTGAGAGGCGGTGATGACGATGCCCCCGGCGTCGCCCGGCTCGATCAGCGAGGCGGAGTCCATGACGACGACCCGCTGCTGGCCCGGCATGTCGCGGATCACGAAGCGCGACTCCGCGTGCACTGGGACCGGCACGTCGGACGCGGGCGCCGCCAGCATCTTTCTCGCGCACTCAAGCACCGACTGTCCCGGCGCGCAGCCAACACGCGCGGCCCTCTCGTTCACGAAGCTCACGATCCCGTGCTCGCGCATGTCGGCGCCGTCCCCGATGCGGGCCGACATGTGGCTGGCCGTGGCCGCGGCGATGCGCAAGCCGTCCAGGTAGCGGAGCGAGGCGAGCCCCGCGCGGTCCTTGCCCACGCCCGCGTCGTTGAAGATGACGGCCCGTACGTGGCCCTTGGCCGCACAGTACCCGGCGTATTCGCCTCCGTGCGAGGCGGCGATGACGACCTGACCTCGGTGCGTCTCGTCGAGCTTCGTGATCGTGTCGACCGTCTTCACTTCCGGCTGTCCTGCCTCAATCATCGGAGCCTCCTGTGTAAGTTTCGACCCGCGACGCGAGCCGCCGCATCACGCGATCCGGTCGCCCTGCTTCACCTGCACCGCGCGGTTGTCCACGCCGGGCAGCATCTTCTTCGGGTCCCGCGTGACGACGACGTCGACGACCGTCGGCCTGCGGCGCTCGGCGAGCCCCGCGCGGAACGCGGGAGCGAGCGCGCTCGGCTCCTCGACCCGGATACCCTGACACCCGTACGCCCGCGCGATGTCCGCGTAGTCCAGCTCGCTCAACTCGCTCGACTGGAAGTGGCCGCCGAAGAGCGCCTGTTGGAGCGCCTTCACGTAGCCGGACGCGGCGTTGTTCACGACGACGAGCGTGAACGGCGTGCCGATCCGCTTCGCCGTCTCGAGCTCGCCGATCATCATGTTGAGCCCCGCATCGCCGGTCAGGCTGATCACCGGCCGATGCGGCGCCGCGAGCTGCGCACCCATCGCACCGGGCAGCCCGTAGCCGATCGACGCGAATCCGCGGTTCGGCACGAAACCGCGCCCGGCCCGCTTGGTGTCGTAGAGCAGTCCGGTCCAGTGGCCGGCGAAGCCGCCATCGGCCACCAGGATGCCATCGTCCGGCATCACGTTGTTCAGCTCGTGGCAGAGCCGCGCCATGTTGACCGGCACCTCGTCCGAGGTCAGGCGCGGCATCACGCCCTCGCGCCACTCCCGCATCTTGCCGGCGCACTCCCGTGCGAACTCCGCACGTACCTGCCTCGCCTGCGCCGCGGTGGACGACAGCTCGGCGTGCAGGTCGGCGATGCCGGCGGCCGCATCGCCCCACAGCGCGACGTCGGCCGTCGCACAGCGCCCGATCTCCTCGGCGACGATCTCGAGATGGATGAGCGGGATGTTCCTCGGCGGCAGCGTGTAGCGCTTCGTCGCGATCTCGCCCAGCTTGCAACCGACGACGAGCACGCAGTCCGCGCCGGCAAGCACGTCGTTCGCGATGCGATCGTAGCGGCCGAACACACCTAGCGACAGCGGATGCGTGCAGGCGATCGCGCCCTTTCCGGACATCGTGTGCGCGACAGGGATGCTGAACGTCTCCGCGAACGCGGTGAGCGTGTCGTACGCGCGCGAGAGATGGACACCGCCGCCCGCGAGGACGACGGGCCGCCGGGCCCCACGGAGCAGCGCTGCCGCGCGCGTGACGTCCGCCGCGTCGGGACGGATCCGGCGCGCCGGAATCGCCTTCGCGCTGTCGTCCGCACGCAGGTCCTCGACCGGGAAGTCGTGCTCGCCGTGCGCGACATCCTCCGGCACGTCCAGAACGACCGGGCCCGGGCGCCCGGACGTCGCGATCTCGTAGGCGCGGCGCACGAGCTCGGGCACACGGTGGATCCGCTCCACGCGGATCAGCGCCTTGACGGCGGGCGCCAGGATCTCTGTCTGCCGCGCCTCCTGCGTCATGTTCTTCCAGGAGTGGTCGCGGTTGCTGTTGCCCGTGATCGCGATGATCGGCACGCCGGCGTTCAGCGATTCCACCAAGCCGGTCACGAGGTTCGTCGCGCCCGGTCCGAGCGTGCCGTCGCAGATGCCGGGACGGCCCGTGATGCGCGCCCACGCGTCGGCCGCGAACGCCCCGCACCGCTCGTCGTTCACGAGCGTGTGCGTGAGCCCGACGTCCAGCATCGCGTGGTAGAACGGCAAGAGTTGGAAGCCGCCCATGCCGAACATCGGGCCGGCATCGTGCAGCTTCAGCATCTCGGCGAGGGCGCGGCCGCCGGTGAGCCTACGGGTGGCGTTCTTGGTCACGTCGTTCTCCCTCCTGACACTGGATGCTCCCACATGGGCCCAGACCCCCGGCGCTCGGAAGCGCCCAGGGAATCCAGGGGCGCTCCTCGATTCCCCACACGCCTCTACCCGACGCGGTTGCTCAGGCCGGCGTCGACGAGGAACACCGAGCCGTTCACATACCTCGACCCGTCCGATGCGAAGAAGAGCGCCGCGTGAGCCACGTCCCAGCCGGTGCCCATGGCTCCGGTCGGCGACAGCGCATCCCGCTCCCGCATGACCTTGTCGCGCTCGTCCTCCGGAAGGGACCCGGCGAGGGTCACGGCGACGAGCGGCGTGTTCATCAGCCCGGGAAGGACGGCGTTGCACCGGATGTTTTGCGACGCGTACTGCATCGCGATGTTGATCGTGAGCCCGTTCACCGCGGCCTTCGACGCGGCGTACGCGACTTCCGGGCGCAGCGCGCGGACGCCGGACAGCGACGAGACGTTGACGATCGAGCCGCCGCCGTTCGCCAGCATGACCGGGATGACGTGCTTGCACGTCAGAAACATGCTCTTGACGTTGACGGTCATGATCCGGTCCCACAGCTCTTCACTCGTCTCGACCGGTCCCCCGCGACCGCCGATGCCGACGTTGTTGTGCAGGACGTCGATGCGGCCGAACCGCGACACGCACGCCTGCACCATCTGCTCGACGGCTCGCGCGTCCGTCACGTCGGCCGTCCATGGGACGCACTCGAAGCCTTCGGCCCGGATGATCTCCGCGGTCTCGGCCGCAGCGTCCTTGTTCCGGTCGACGGCGAACACGCTGGCCCCTTCGCGCGCGTAGAGCACCGCACTCGCCTTGCCGTTGCCCCAGCCCGGGCCGATCGAGCCGGCGCCGGACACCAAGACGACTTTTCCGTTCACCAGTTGCGCCATGTGGTCCCTCCTCGAGGTCCTCGCGAATCGACCGGTGATCGCGGGATCATGCTCGCGCGAGCTTCAGCGCCGCCTCGACGATGTGGTCCACCGTCACGCGGACACGATCTTCGAGCGGTCTGGAGTAGGAGATCGGGGCGCGGGGAGATCCCAGCCGCTTCACCGGCGCCTTGAGCTGCCCGCCCATCTCCTCGGCCACCGTGGCGGCGACCTCCGCGCCGAAGCCGCACGTGAGCACCGCTTCCTGCACGACGATCAATCGCCCCGTCTTCGCGACCGAGGACAGCACCGCGGTCCTGTCCCAGGGCCACAGCGTTCGCAGGTCGACCACCTCGACCGACAGGCCGTGCTGTGCCAGCGGCTCCTCGGGCGGTCGGCGTCTGAGTAGGGAGATTATGTCACAGGGACGGGGCCCACGAGGGGGCGAACGCCGCGGGAGCGTGTCCGTGTTGTATGCTCCCGCGCCGACGGGCGATCTGCTACCGGGTTTCTACCGGAGAACTGCCTCCAACGCCCTACAGCCGGAGCCAAGGTCGATGGCGCCAACCGCCCGTGTTTTCTGCGCCGCGCTGTAGCGCGTTGGAGGGCGTGCAGGCCGGCTATCGGCTCATAACCCAAAGGTCGCTGGTTCAAATCCAGCCCCCGCAACCAAAAGATCCGAGGGGTTAGCAGCGAGTCGGCCTGCTAACCCCTTTACTTTACCCAGACTTTACCCAGGAATCGGGTCGCGGGCTGCCGAGGCCGGTGGCCCACCCGCCGCGCCCGTCGTCGCGCGCAGCGCGGAACTTCCTCAACTCGCCGCGGCGCGGACGGGGCGCGTCGACGCCTCTCGACTCGACCGGCGCGCTACACTCAGTTCCTTATGGTTGATCAAGCTCTTCCGCCCTGGGGCGGCGACCCGCTCTCGACCTTTCTCTCGAACGCGCAGTGGAACGAGCGCGCCTTCGCCGTGAACGTGCCTGACCTCTATGCCTTGCTCCAACGCGTGCACGGCGCCTGCGAGCACGTGGCCGCCATCACCGAGAAGGAGAGCAACGGGCATCTGCTTCCGACGCGGTTCCTGATGGCGCGAGCCCACGCGGCCTGGCTCGCTGCGGTGCGGCTGGGGATGAGCGGCCAGGTCGTCGAGACCTACCCCCTCGTCCGCATGGTCGTCGAGAACTCGTGGTACGCCCTCCACGTGGCGAAGGACTCGGCCCCGCCGGCGCGCGCGGAGGTGTGGCTGCGGCGCAGCGACGATGACGCCGCGGAGCGCCGCTGCGCGACTGAGTTCAGCATCAGGAACGTGCGCGAGACGCACGCCGCGCTGGATCCCGCAAACGAGCGCGCCCTACACGAGGTGTACAGGCGGACGATCGCCTTCGGCGGCCACCCCAACGAGCGCGGCGTCCTCTCGGCCACGACCCAGACGGACACGGGCGAGGCCCACACGTACGCGGTGGCCCAGCTGACGGATCGCCCCCTCCTCATCACGGCGGCGCTCAAGGCCACGGTCGAGGCGGCCGTCGGGGCGCTGAGGACGTTCCGGCTGGTGTTCCCGGAGCGCTTCGAGATCATGGGGCTGGACCGCGATGTCGAGAAGCTCGTCCACGAGCACAACGCGGTTTTCGTGCCGGCGAAGGCGTGACGCAGCCGGCGTCCTCGCGGCAGGTCTTCTACAAGTACACGAAGGCGAGCGTCGCGAAGACCGTCCTTGCTACGCGCCGTCTTCGGTGGAGCTCGCCGCTCATGTTCAACGACCCGTTCGATGTCACGCAGGAGCTCCGGCTCAGCTTTGACGAGCACGGGCTGAACGCCGCCATGACGGAACGTGTGGCGGGGCTGATCGAGCACGCCGAACCCGCCACATGCAACGTCAACCACCCCTTCTTCGGCCCCTTGATCCGCTCGGCGATGCGGCGAGCCCCCGAGGCCAGGCGGAGGATGGCCAGCGAGGTCAGAGAGGGCGTGGGCGGACCGACTCCGGGGCAGGCCGCGGCGTTGAAGTTGCTGAAGGACACGTGGAGCGCGATGGTGCCGACCTTCCGAATCTTGTGCCTTTCCGAGCTCAATGACGTCGCTCCGATGTGGCATCACTACGCGGACGGTTACAAGGGCGTAGTTCTAGAGTTCTTCGCGGTCGAGGATGTGGACAGCGCGTTCCAGGTCGCCCGGCCCGTCGTGTACCAGGACGCGCCCTCGATCGCCGAGGCCAGTGCCTGGGTAAGCTGCATGCTCAGCGAGGGAGAGACCCGCTGGCAGGACCTGTTCATGGAGTACTTGTACGCAAAAACTCCCTCGTGGTCATACGAGAAGGAGTGGCGGATCCCCGTACCAGGGCGCCGCCCGGACGACAGCGAACTGTTCGGGGACTACGGGTTCCATCCGCGCGAATTGACCAGAATCTACTTCGGTCCGAAGTGCCCCGACGGGGACCGCTCAGACCTCTTCAATCTTCTCTCGCAGGGGTTCGAGCACGTCAAGGTGTGCGAGATGATCTTCGATACCCGGCAGGCGCGGCTGGTCTCTCGCCCAGTTCCGAGATAACTCCGCCTCTACCTGGGGAGTTAGCGGGCGCAGGGGCCGCTAACCCCTTTCGTTTACCCAGGAATTGTCGTTGACGGCGGCGGTGTGTCTGCCATAGCATGCCGCTCACTCGGGTCGGCTCGCTCGACCCGCGAGGAGACCACTAGTGTGCGCTGTGCCGTCGGTCTCCTGGGGCAGCCAGCGTCTGAGTATGGGCGACTATGTCAGGGGGCCGGGGGCCACGAGGGGGGCCGTCGCTGCCGGAGGGCGCTCATGTTGACTACGCTCTTTGAATCCATCGCCGCCGAAGTTGCGAGCGTCCTGAGCCGTCCCGAAGTACTTGAAAAGCTCCACACCGGTCTTATCGATGCTCGCGCGCTCTTGGTGCTCCTCCGCCGGCGGGCCGAGTGTGTTCGGTCTATGGTCACCCTCGCCTCAGTCGTGATGCAGGCCACGTCAACTTCCTCGGGTGCGCAGTCGCCGGCCGGGCGGGCTATATCGTGAGCGTCGGCACCGATCTCCGTCCGCCGAGTGCTGTCCAGGGAATTCCGATCTTCAGTGCGCCCGACTTCTGGGGGACACTGGAACGGGCGGACCGGTGAAGCGTCACAAGGTCGTGGTGGCGGGAGCCCTCGGGCTCGTGGGGCGCGGGGTGGTGGAGCACCTGTCGGGCATGGGCGAGTGGGACATCGTCGGCGTGTCGCGGCGGCCGCCCGACTTCGAGAGCCGGGCGCAGTTCGTGTCGGTGGATCTCCTCGATCGCGAGGGCTGTCGGCAGCGTCTGGGGGGCCTCACCGGGGTCACCCACATCGTGTACGCCGCCGTCAACGAGCAGCGCGATCTCGTCTCCGGGTGGCGCCAGCGCGGGCACACCGAGGCCAACGTCGCCATGCTGCTGAACCTCTTCGAGGTGCTGGAGGCCGGCTCGCCCGACCTGCAGCACGTCACCCTTCTGCAGGGGGCGAAGGCCTACGGCGCGCACTTCGGCGGCTTCCCGCTGCCGGCGCGGGAGACGGACCCGCGCCACATGCCGCCGAACTTCTACTACGAGCAGGAGGACTATCTGCGCGCGCGCCAGCGCGGCAAGCCGTGGTCGTGGACCATCCTGCGCCCCCCGCTCATCGTGGGCTTCGCGGTGGGCTCGGCCATGAACATGCTGACCACCATCGCCGCCTACGCCGCCATCTGCCGCGAGCTGGGGCTGCCCTTCCGGTTCCCGGGCTCGAACCTCACCCACATCGCTCAGGCGGTCGACCCCCGGTTGCGGGCGCGGGCGATCCACTGGGCCGCCACCACTCCCGCCTGCGCCAACGAGATCTTCAACGTGACGAACGGCGACTGCTACACGTGGGAGCGCCTGTGGCTGCGTTTCGCGAAGGGGCTCGGGGTCGAGTACGGATCGCCGCAACCCTATCCGCTCACCCAGGGCATGGCCGACAAGGAGCCGCTCTGGCAGGGCATCGTGGCCCGGCACGGCCTGCGTCCCTACCGGCTGGCCGACCTCACGTCGTGGCCGTACGCGGACTGGCAGTTCGCCAAGCCCGTGAACTCCTACCTGAGCACGATCAAGCTGCGGCAGGCCGGCTTCCACGACTGCGTGGACACCGAGGAGATGTACGTCGACTGGTTCGGGCGGCTGCGGCGGGAGAACATTATCCCCTGAGCCGGGCCAGGTTCAGGATGCTGTGGCATGGGCTCGTAGGGCGGCCAGCGTCTGAGTATGGGCGATTATGTCACGGGGATGGGGGCCACGACGGGGGGCGACCGCGCTGGAGGGTGCTAATGTTGATTATCCTCCCTGCGGCTCCAGCGGGGGGGGCGACGTGCGGGGACTGGGGCGTAGGCGTGGGGGAGCGTGGGCGCGAGGGCGTTCCTGTTAGCGCTCCCGGGTGATCATTGGATGACCTCGTCCGCATGGGTTATTCCGGTGCGGCGCTTCTGTCCGCGAAGCAGGGGAGGGTTCTCATGAAGACCAACGCCGCGACTGGCTCCGGCCGCGTCATCCAGGCCCACCAGGCCATCGCCGAGGACATCAAGGCCCTGGGCGTGGACACCGTGTTCGGCCTGATGAGCGATGACACCGCCGTGTTCTGCACCGCGCTGGACGGGCTTGGCATCGCCTTCCACGGCGCGCGGCATGAGAACAACGCCATCGCGATGGCGGAAGGCTATGCGTTTGCCACCGGCCGCCTCGGCGTCGCCATCGTGGGCCGCGGCCCCGCCACCGCCAACGGCCTGCACGCCGCTGTCGCCGCCAGCCGCATGGGCTCTAAGCTGCTGATCATCTATGGCGAGCAAGCGCAGCCGACAGGCGAGGTGAACCCGACGGGGCCGGACTACAAGAGCTTCAACGCCACCGGCGTGTTGCAGGCCGCCGGACTGCGCACCTTCGTCGCCACATCCGGCACCGCCGCGCGCACCGCCTTTGCCGATGCTGTGGCTGCCGCCGAACAGGGCACCACCGCCGCGCTGCTGCTGCCCACCAACGTGCAGCATACGGAGATCGAAGCCCCTGCCGCCACGCCCCGTGCCGTACCCGCGCCGCGCAAGCCGGCCGCCCCACGCGCGCAGGCCATCGCCGCAGCCGCCGAGGTGCTGCGCGCGAGCAAGAGGCCGATCATCGTCGCCGGGCGGGGTGCCCACCTTGCCGGCGCGAAGGAGGCGATCGAGGCGCTGGCCGAACGGTCCGGCGCCCTGCTCATCACCACGGCCAAGGGCAAGGACATGTTCCGCGGCCATCCGTTCAATCTCGGCATCCTCGGCTCGTTCTCCCATTCGATGGCGCGGCGGATGGTGGACCAGGCGGACTGCGCCGTGGTCTTCGGCGCCGGGTTGAATTTCCTGACCATGAGCTTCGGCGCCTCCCTTCCGCCCGTGCCGCTCATCCAGGTGGATTCGAGCCGCGCCAATATCGGCCGGTACAGCCATGCGGACGTCGCCGTGGTGGGCGACGCGAAACTCGCCGCCGAAGCCATCCTCGCCGCCCTCCCGCCCGGCGCCCACGCGGAGCAGCCGTTCCGGTCGGAGGAGGTGCGAGGGATGCTGGCCGCCTTTGACATCGACACGGACTTTCAGCCCGCCAACACCCCGCGCACGGTGGACATGCACAGCCTCGGCGCGGCGCTGAACAAGCTGCTGCCGGAGCAGAAGAACATCGTCTACGACGCCGGCAACTTCCTCGGCATCCTGCCCTATCTCTCCGTGCCCGGCCCAGGCCACTTCAAGATGACCAGCGAGTTCGCGTCCATCGGCCTTGGTTTTGGCACCGCGCTCGGCGTCGCCAGGGGGCGCCCGGACATTCCCACCGTCCTCGTCATCGGCGATGGAGGTTTGCTGATGACAATGGGCGAGCTGGAGACGGTGGTGCGGGAAGACATTCCGCTCGTCATCATCCTGATGAACGACTGCGCCTATGGCGCGGAACTGCATTTCCTGCGCATGCGCAGCCTGCCGGACGCGAAATCGGTCTTCCCGGACGTCGATTTCGCCCCCGTGGCGGCCGCGTTCGGGTTCGAGGCGCGGACGATCCGCACGCTGGAGGATCTGCACGCCGCGGCGCCCTTGCTGCGCAGCCCGCAAGGCCCGGTGTTCCTGGACTGCAAGCTGAACGCCGACGTCGCCGCTCCGTTCATGAGCGAGTTCTACGCCTTCGAAACCGGCAAGCACTAACCGCCGGCGCACACCAGCCGGTAGGCCCGGCTGCGCGGCCTCGCCACCGTGCAGGATCCCCCTCCCGCGCGTAGGCTGTGGCATCGGCTCCTGGGGCGGCCGGCGTCCGAGTATGGGAGGCTATGTCATGGGGACAGGGGCCACAAGGGGGGCGGGCGGTGCCGGAGAGCGTTCAAGTTGACTATCCTCAAGCGTCCAGACGCTGGCGTGTGGCGAGGCAACATGACGTACTCGCCTTCCACTACTCAGGGCCTGGATGGCATGGCCGATGCCCGCGCGCTTGCCTATCGGCCCGTGTGCGCAGTCGACCTCAGGAGGAAAGGAATCCGTAATGAACTCGACTCGTAAATCGGTTGCCGTTGTGGTGGGGGCAACCTCCAAGTGGCAGGCGGATGGCCGCAATACCCAGCTGGCGCACGGGAAGGTGCTCGACGACAGTGCCCTGCCCGTCGGCGTGCGCTGGGGCGTCGGTGGCGCCATCGCCCAAAAGTTTGCCCGAGAGGGCTTCGAGGTCGTGCTGACGACCCGTCATGCCGCCAATGCCTCGGCGCTTGAGCAGGCCATCCGCGCGCAAGGCGGCGCATGCATGATTGTCGAGCTGGACCTGGTGTCGGACGCCTCCATAGCCAAGGCGTTCGCCACGATTCGCGAGACCGTGGGTGACCCGGAGGTCCTGGTCTACAACGCGGGCTACTTGGAGGGGCGTGACCTGCCGCCCGAGAAGGAATTGCTGGAATACATCCCCGTCGACATGTTCGACACCACGCAGCACGTCTCCAGCCGTGGCCCGTTCTTGGTCGCCAAGGAGGTGTTGCCCGCCATGCGCACGCGCGGCGCAGGCTCGTTCTTCTTCTCGAATAACGCGGCGTCCTTGCGTGGACGCAAGCGTCTGACCGGCCAGTCGCTCTACTATCCGCGCGTGATGATGCGCACACTGGCGCAGGTGCTGACGGAGGAATATTCTGAACATGGCGTGCACGTGGCCAATGTCGTGATCGACGGCCTCATCGACTCGCCGGGCACGCGAGCCCTGCCGAGAGCCCAACAGCACCCTGAAGTGGTGATGAATCCCGTGAAGATCGCGGAGGCGTTCTATTACCTGCACACCCAAGACAAGTCCTGCTGGACGCACGAGCTCCAATTGACACCCTTTGCGACCAAGCCGAGCGTTTAGGGGCGTCACGGCGGCCAGGCGCCTGCGCGCTGTGTCGTCGGCTCCTGGGGCGGCCGGGGTCTGAGTCTGGGAGGTTATGTCACGCGGACGGAAACCACGAGTGAGACGACCGCAGCCGGAGGGCGCTAAGGCTGCCTGCGCCCTAGGCAACCATCCGCGTCACCCGCACCCGAGTATGTGGCCTACGAGACGCGTATACGACGCCTGGCTGTCACGATTGGTAAATCGACGCCTCACTTTGATTATCTGGAACGTCCCTTCCGTGTGCTAGACGCGTGACGAGAGACCTCGCGAGCCCGCCTCCTGCTTGCAGTGCGCATGAACCAGACGATCGCGCCGGCCGAAATCAGCATCACACCGCTAAACACCGCCATCTTGTTGCGAAGCACGAGGATGGTTGCGACCCCGGACGCCAAGTAGATATAAGGTAGCGCTTTATAGAACCACTCAGGCTGGGTGCGTAACCATATCTCGCGTAACTCCATGGGATCTCCTTTCATCGACCGACCTTCGGATTATAACGTCCAGCGCAGGATAACGGAGTTGAATTTGCGCATCGTAGCTTTCCACATTCGGCTACAGCCGATTCGCCGCCACCGCGTCGATGATCCACCCTCAAATCCGATTTGGGGGGAGGGGGGATCAGACGTCTTCCTCGCGCACAGGGTTCCAGCCCCGCTGTCTCGTTTGAGTATTTTTCACCTCGCGACATTCCTGTAAACACTCGTGGCACCTCTTTCGCCTGAAGAAGTACACGGCGTACTGAGCGGCTGCCGGGTCCAGGGGCAGCGCCCAGCAGGGGCCGTGACAAGGATCGGGATCGATGAATAGGCATGTGCGGGGGTCATTTGCGATTGGTTTGCTCCTGGTGACGGCGTTGCTCGCCTCGACCGCCGTGCCGGCGTACGCCCAACGTGGCGGTGGCGGCTCTCATGCTGGGAGTGGAACATCGGGAGGGGGTTGGCATGGCGGCCGCGGCTGGCACGTCGGTAGCTGGCGCGGCGGCTGGTGGGGACCACGTGTCGTCATCGGTCCAGGGCTTGCTGCTTCTTCCTGGTGGTATCCGTACTATGGATATCCGTACCCGTACGGCTATCCATACCCGTACCGATATCCGACCTATTCCCCACCGGCTACAGGAGAGTCCTCGCCCCAGACGTATCTCCAGCAGGAGCTATGTGTGTGCGACTATGTTAGGGAAATGGCGGCCACGAGGGGGGCGGGCGGTGCCGGAGGGCGTTCATGTTGACTTTCCTCTGCGGGAGGAGACCGAGCGCCAAATCCCGGCGAGCGGCTGCACGTACTTCGTCTGCCGGCTCATGTTTGGTGGCATGAGCGAAGACCAGGCCGCGGCGTCGATCGATCTCTTCGCCGCGGACGTCATGCCGTACCTCGCCAAGCTCGCTCCGCGCTGAGCCGGCACATGGTCGACATAGACGGCGCCTACGATCTGCACGTCCACTCCGCTCCGGACCTCTTCCCGCGCATCGCCGACGACCGGCAGATGGTGGCCGATGCCGCCGCCAAGGGCTTCGCCGGTGTCGTGATGAAGAACCACTTCGAGGGGACGGCCTCACGCGCGATGCTCGCCGCGCAGGATGCCGCCGGGCTCAAGGTATACGGGGGCCTCGTGCTCAACCGCTATGTCGGCGGCGTCAACCCGCACGCGGTCGAGGCCGCGCTCAAGCTCGGCGCGCGCATCATCTGGATGCCCACGCTGGATGCGGCCTGCCACCGGCGGGCCTTCGGTTTCGGCGGAGGCTTCGCCGCGCAGTCGAGCGGGCTCGAGACCCAGTCGGAAGGCTTGAGCATCCTCGCCGACGGCCACCTGATCCCGGAGGCGCGCGAGGTGATGGCGCTTGCCAAGGAGCAGGGCGCGGCGCTGGCGACCGGCCACGTGTCCTTCGAGGAGATCGCGGCGCTCGTGGCCGAGGCCGAGGCGCAGGGCTTCCGGAAGCTGATCCTCACGCATCCGTACGACAAGGCGCCGGGGCTCACGCTCGAGCAGGTGAGGCAATTGGCGAAGCCGAACGTTCGGGTGGAGTTCGTCTTCTGCTCGATCACGCCCAACTGGGCATTCACCGATGCGGCGACCATCGCCCACTGCATCAAGGCCATCGGCCCGGCGCGCTTTGTCATCTCCTCCGACGGCGGGCAGGCACACAATCCCATGCCCGCCGAGGGTTACCGGCGCTTCGTGGACCTGCTGCACGCCGAGGGCATAGCCAGAGACGACTTCCGCGTGATGTGCCGCGAGAACGGCGACGATCTGCTCCACGGCTGATCTCCTACCCGCCAAGACTTGCATGCCCTCCGGCCGTCGGGTAAGTTCGCCGTGGCCTATCCTCGTGCCGGAGGTTCCATGAAGCGTGGCATCGCCCTCGCCGTCCTTGTCCTTGCGGCCCTTCCGGGGCAGTCTGCGGCCGACGCCCAGTCTCTGGCGCCGGTTCCCCTCATCGGTGTCTCACTCAAGAAGGCCGCCAAGGCTCTCGGCCTCACGATCCCACAGTGCGTGCTCGGGCGGGCGGACACGGTCGTCCAGTGATCTCACGCCGCGCCTTCATGGCGGCGGCCCGCATGGGCGTGCTGGCCGACCCGCCCGGCGCTCGCGCGCAGCCGCCGCCGAAGCCCGCCCGCATTGAGTGTCTCGGGCTCGGCGCGGCCGAGGCTACGGCGAGCTGTGGCAGCGGCTCCTAGGGCGGCCGGTGAGGGGCACGACGGCCCCGACCTTGATCGTTTGCGCGGCGGCCAGCGCCGGCCAGCCGCCGAGCAGGGTGAGGAGCACGAGCGCGACCGCTCTCGTGATGGTGCGCGATGTCATGAGGCCATCCTTGGACACCGGGAATCGTTCCCGTGGTTTCGCGTGGAACCTATACTAGGCCGGGGATGGAGGCAAGGTATCAAGTCTCGGCGAAGTCCCTTGACAGCCCGTTGTCCGCGCTGTATCTCGGGGGGCGAGCCATGAGGGTCGCGATCCGCCGCGTGATGGAGCCGTTGCCCGCCTACGACAAGCTCGGCCTATTCTAGAGTGATCCGGCGCGGCCCTCGGCCTCTGTCCGCACGGTTCTCGCGCGCTCGCGGCTTCGGGCTCGTCACCGGGACGAATGGCACGCGCACCACACGCGGCATCGGGCCGATCCTCTCCGGCGTCCTCGTGTGGCTCGCGGTCGCATCGAGCGGCCATGCCGCGGCGCCGCCGAATCGGGGCAGTCTCGCCGACGCCGTGGTGGCCTCGGCCGATCTCAGTTACCAGACCTCGTTCGTGATCAACTGTGGCGAGGCGACCTGGCGCAAGGTCCTCGACAACCCCTGGTTGATGGGACAGCTCTGGAACGTCTACGGCTACGAGCCGGCGTACATGGTCCGCGCCACGGAGGACGGCCTTCACGTCGACGACCCGACGGGGCTCTCGAGTGATCTATGGGTTATCAGAAACGAGCCCCTGGAGCGGCGCTATTTCGCCCTCGGCAGGCTCACCTACCGGGCGGTGCCGTTCTTCAACAGCGGCCAGGCCGTCACGATCGTGCGCAGCCAAGCCGTGGGGCAACAGATCCGCGGGACGATGCACGTCTACATTCGTGCCGATCGTGCCATCAGCCGCACCGCCTTGTGGGCCGGCCACCGTCTGGTCCAGCGCAAGGTCGAGGCCCGGATCCAGGCGAACCTGTGGGCCGGAGTCCAGCTGGTCGAGCAGATCGCCTCCTCTCCCGACACTGTGTTGAAACAGCTCCGGAGTCCGGCCGCCGAGACGTTCCGGGCCGTGTTTTTGCCGCCGACGGCCCCGCCGCCGCCGACCAAGACGCCCAAAGCACCGCGGCCCGTCCCTCGGCGCTAGAACCAGGCGCCGCTTCGGCTCGGCCCACGGATCGCGCGTCACGTCGATGCCCGACCGGGCGCGAGCGCGCGCATGGCCGCGAGGAGGAGCTCGCGTTTGCGCGCGGGATCCGGCTCGCTCGATTGGAGGAGAACGAACGCGGTGTCGACGCCGGCGTCGAGGTAGCGCTGGATGCCCTCGCGGATCGTGGTGACCGAGCCCCGGAGCAGCAGCTCGTCCATCACGCGCTGCGGGACCGCCGCGACGGCGCCCCGGCGATCGCCCCGGTCCCAGGCCTCCCACATCGGCGCCAGATCAGGCGTGCGGCCGAGCCATTCGTGGAAGGCGCGGTAGACGGGGACGTTCAAATAGGCGGCGACGTGGCGGCGCGCGGTCGTGTCGTCCTCGTCGAGGTGGACGAAGACCCGGCAGGTGATCTCGATTGCCGCCGGGTCGCGCCCGGCCTTCGCGGTGGCCTCGCGCACAACGGCGACGCAGCGGGGGACGTCCTCGGGCGCCAGCTGTGGCATGGGCTCGTAGGGCGGCCGGTGTCCGAGTGTGGGCGATTGTGTTAGGGAGATGGCGGCCACGAGGGGGGCGGGCGGTGCCGGAGGGCGTTCATGTTGACTATCCTCGCCGCGCGGCTTGCAGACGGTCGAACCATCTCGGATGAGCTCCGCGTCCGCTTGCTTTCATTTGACGCACCGACCCGGGTGGCCGGACCTCGTCCCCCCACTCCCCGGCGCGCTCACTTATCCGCCGACCGAGCGGCCGCGCCTGATCCATGACGTTGCCGGCACTGACTGCGTACAGGGAGGTGATCGGCAGTCCGGCCGAACGCAGCGCCCTCGCCGTCCAGGTATTGCACGTCTTCAGCAGGAAGTATTTCTCGCGAGCCACGTAGAAGCGGCTGTTCGCGTACTGGCCCCGGCCTACAGCCGTGGTCCTGCCCGACCCGTCCTTCGCGTAGCCGTCCCCGATGAAGGCGGCGAGCCGCTGGAACCCGCGATCGGAGACGAGGATCTCGACGATCTCGCGCTGACGGAAGAACTGCGGCACGGGACCGTCGAATCCGACGACGTGCAGGACGCCCGGGGTGGGCCAGACTACTGCCTTCAGCGCAAGCCCCAGTGTGCCTTCCGGGGCCATATAGAACTCCCGGGCGCCCCAGCCGACCTCCACGTACTCGGAGTCCGCGACATCAGCAAGTCCGGGCCAGAGGCCTTCAGGAATGTTGGCTCGCCGGACTGCGATGCCGGTGTGCCATCCGTGATTGATGACATATATCGGCTTGACCAGCTCAGCCGGTGCGGGAGGATAGAGCCCCTCGATGGATTTGACGCAGCCCGCAGCCGCGGCGCTGAACACCACCAGCCCGACGAGGGCAAGCCGAGTGACGACCTCGCGAGCCTTCACGCAATCGGCCTCACGCGGTGCCGAGTTCCATGGAGGTCCTCCTGTCCGCTTCGCCCCCGCCCAGGGTCGCATAGTCGGTCGTAGTAGCGTTCATCAGATGGGGTCGGCCCCGCGACCCCTGCGAAGCAAGGAGGCCTGAGCATCATGAACAGTTCAGCGAACCGCATGGCTCCACTCGTCCTGGCCGCACTGCTCCTCTGTCCCACGTTCACCCTGGCGCAAGAGCTCAAAGCAATTCAGCTCCTCGATCCGCAGATGGACGGCGGCCGACCATTGATGCGGGTTTTCAAGGACCGGGTGTCGTCAAGGAGCTTCAGCCCGGAGAAACTGCCGATGCAGATGCTGTCCAACATGCTGTGGGCGGCATTCGGGGTGAACCGCCCGGCATCGGGTGGGAGAACGGCCCTGTCTGCGAGCAATTCACAGGAGATGGACATCTATGTCGCCATGGCCGATGGCCTGGAGGATAGTCAACATGAACGCCCTCCGGCGGCGGTCGCCCCGTCCGTGGCCCCCCGTCACCTAACCTCACAGACTCAGCCGCCGCCCGCCCCAGGAGCCGATGGCGCAGCTCCCGTCAGCTCTCCCTTGGGATCTAGTTCAGGGAATCCACCAGCTCCTCAATGATTCGGTTGACGTCTCCCGGGCGCTCGGCCATGGGGAAGTGGCCAGCACGTTCCAGCTTCACGTAGCGTGAGTCCCGGACCGCTCCGTGGATCTCGAGCTCGTATTCCGGTGGCTGTCCGGGGTCGTCCACTCCTCTGATGAGCACGAGCCTGGGTTGCAGCGTGTGGATCCGATCTCGGACGTCGAACTTGTCAATGGTCACCAGGTCGTCGTACTGCGAAATGGGCCCGACCTGTCGGTGTCGCTCCATGAGGCGCTCTTTGAGCTCGGCGTCGACGAACATCATTGCCCCCTGCTGGAACTCCCACCACTCCTCATAAGCTTTCGGGTCCTGGGCTGCGCGGAGGCGCATGTTCAACACCTCTGGCGAACGTTGCTTGGAGCGCATGGCCACGGTCATCAGGACGAGTCCCCTGACTTCGTCAGGGTAATCCAGCCCGTACTGGAGCGCGATACAGGCGCCCAGGGTATATCCCACCAAGACCAGGTCACGGGCGTGGCCTTGCGCCCATAGCCAGCCACGCACCCACTCCGTGTAACGTTCCACGGATGGGCACGGATTTCCGGAGAGGTGGCCAGGCAAGTTGGGCGCAAGACTGCCAGGGAAATGCTTCAACTGGTGAGAGAACGCGTCGGCGCACGCGCCCGCGCCGGGTCCGTGCAGAAAGACGAGCCGGGTGAACGTTGGCACCTCTAGCACCCTCCGACAGCGGCTCCCCGTCCGTGGGCCCCGCCCCCGTGGCATACGGTACCAGACTCCGCCGCTATGGGCGATTATGTTAGGGAGATGGCGGCCACGAGGGGGGCGGGCGGTGCCGGAGGGGGCTAATGTTGTCTACGCTCTGCGGCTGGGCGTTTCTGTGTCCGCCGGTGCCGACACCGGTGGGGCGACGGAGCTGGGCGCCGATGGCGGGTGCGGAGCTTCCCTCCTTTCACGGCATCATCGGCCGGAGCGCGGCGATGCAGGCGCTCTTCGCCGAGGTCGCGCACTTCGCCGCCGTCGATGTCCCGATCCTGATACGGGGCGAGTCGGGGACCGGCAAGGAGCTGGTGGCGAGGGCGATCCAGCATCTGAGCCATCGGCGCGACCGGCCCTTCGAGACGCTCAACTGCGCCGACCTCACGCGAGAGCTGCTCCGCAGCGAGCTCTTCGGCCACGAGCGGGGCGCCTTCACCGGGGCGGTGAGCCGGACGGCTGGCCTGGTGAGTCGTCTCAACGGCGGCACGCTCTTCATGGACGAGATCGGCGAGCAGCCGTCGGACGCGCAGGCGATGCTGCTCCGGTTTCTCCAGGCGGGCGAGGGGCGGCCGGTCGGCGCGGCCCGGAGCGTCACCGTGGATGTGCGCCTGATCGCCGCGACCCATCGCGACCTGGAGGCGGCGGTCGAGCGCGGCACGTTCCGCGAGGACTTCTACTACCGGCTCTGGTGGGCGGTGCTGGAGGTGCCGCCGCTCCGGGCGCGTCGCGACGACATCGCGCTCCTGGTGGAGCACTTCCGGGGCGAGGTCAACGCGGGCGACGGCCTCGGCCTCGACATCCGAGGACATTGTCCTGCCCCGGCTCCGCCGTGACCGGCCTCCCGCGGCGATGCAGGCGGGCGAGATCCGCCTGACGCCGGTGCAGGAGCAGGCGCTGCGGTTAGCCTCGAGCCGGGGCGAGGTGCGGCGGGGCGATCTGGCGGCGCGGTGTGGGATCTCGCCGGAGACGGCGCGGCAGGGGCTGCTCGGGCTGGAGCGCGCGGGGGAGCTCGGCCGAGTCGGGAGCGGGCGCGCGGTGCGCTACGTCCTGATCTCGCCGGCGCCGTGAGAGCCCGTAGCCTGACGGGTTCTCCGGGCGCTGCGTGCATGTCGCGAGGGCCTGCCGCAGCCGGTGGATGCGGAGGTCCCCCGCACGATCTCCGCGAACGTGACCCAGACCGCATGACGGGGATCGAGTTGACGTCGCGACCTGAGCCCGTCTGATGGGTAGGGTCGAGACCCGGTGCGTCGAGCGCGTGACCGCTCCGCCCTCAGGAGGATGCGTGCATGATCGAGTTCCACAAGATTTGGATCGCCCAGTGCGAGGCGGCGCGCAACATCAAGGAGGCGTTCGGGGTGGACAAGGCGCTCGGCTACCTGATCGGGGAGAAGTTCCTGACTTTCTCGAGGCCTCCGACGGGCACCCGGAGTTCGCGGCCGAGCTGCCGCGGTTCGTCGAGGCGATCAAGGAGATCTTCGAGCCAGGGGAGCTCCGCGCATACCTCGAAGGGGTCCGCCGGGTTGGAGCGCTTGGCCACACCGCGAGCGATGAGGCGTACGAGGAGTTGCAGGCGGCGGGAGCCATCGACGAGGGCCCGGTGGAGTGGGCGGAGCAGATCCTGCGGCTTGAGCGGACGAAGGCACTGCTGCTGTCCTGACCGATGGCCGGGTGGGCGAGCCGAGGGCCGACCGCGGGCAGGCGTCCGAAGCCGGCCGGGCCGCGGTCATGGCCGGAGGGAGCCCGGCGATGCCGGGGCGGCTCCAGGCCATCATGGCAGGCTGCCCGCATCACCGACGTCGACGCGAGGGGATCACCGATGATCGTGTTCCAGGACGACCCCGATGCCATCTTCCTGGCCATCGTTGACGAGGCCCTGGCGCACACGCGCGAGGTGCACCTCGTTCGCTACCGGGCAGGATACCGGCCGACGAGGGCGGAGCGGCGTGAGATCGAGGAGACGTATGGCGACCTATTCCCCGAACTCGTCCCGCTCTTCACGCGGCGGGAACTGGTCCGGGTGATCGACCGGCTGCGGCGGGCGAGCCGCGACGCGCGCCGGCGCTACGCGCTGACCGACTACCACTGGCTGGTGCTCTACGCGTGCCTGCAGCTGTACTGCGACCTGCACAACGACGGGGCCACCGCGGAGCAGGTCGGCCCGTACGAGATCGAGCACATCGACTTCGACGCCCTCGTGGACCGGTTCTTCTTCGACACCGACTTCCTGCTGGGGGCGAGCTTGCTGTCCGCCGAGGAGGCGGCACCCGGCCACCTCGGCGTGACGCGGCAGGCATCGAAGATCGCCGCGCGGCTCCGGCCGGAGGCGAAGGATCTGCGAATGAGGGTGGTCGCGTTCTCGGGGGAGAGCGAGGGCGTCGGCGTGTCGGCGCGCCGGGTCCCGGCGAGCGGGTACGTCGGCCCGTATCCGCTTCGGGAACCAGAGGCGCGCGGGGAGGGCGAGTAAGGGGCGGCGGCGGCGCGCCGGAGTCGTTTGCCGGGCGACCGACCAGGCGGCGGCCCACACCCGGCACGGGCTGCCACCCCTGACGCGTGCCCCAACTGCACCTGGATGTACTTCGGATGCGCCCCCTGCGCGATCAGCAGGCTCGCGTAGGTATGGCGCAGGTTGTGAAACCGGATGCGGTGAAGCTTCGACCGGTGCAGCACGCGGGCCCAGTCCCGACTGCTGAAGTTGTCGGGATCGATCACTTTGCCCTCTGGCGACGTGAAGACCATCGCCCCCTTGAAGCGGCTCGGGAGCCGGGCGAGCGCCCCCTTGAGCGTGGGCACTTTCTTCCCGCTCG
>Ga0080064_1002533_pt1 | contig 30547 bp, 23 predicted proteins | sample Subgrocontami54m_FD_69260 | JGI IMG/M metagenome (GOLD analysis project Ga0080064, IMG submission 69260) | Subsurface groundwater microbial communities from S. Glens Falls, New York, USA - GMW46 contaminated, 5.4 m (SPADES assembly) (version 2) ...
GGGGGGGGGGGCCCCCGGGGGAGCCGCTCCGCGTCACGTCGATCGGCTGAGGTGGGATGACGACCACGTTCTGGCCGACTGGCTGGGCTGTTTGCGCGAGCGTGCGGCCGTTGTAGGCGGCAATGACGCTCGCATCAAGCGAATACGACTGAGCGACTTCGATCAGCGGCACATTCGGATCAACCGCCTGTAGCAAGCTGCGGGCAGGGGGCACAATCAACATCTGACCGATCCTGAGCTGGTCTACGTCGGAAATGCCGCTCGCGAGGCGAATGGCGTCGACGGACGAGCCGAAACGGTATGCGACGCCCAACAGGGTGTCGCCTTCCTCGACGACGTACTGGGCAGGCATCGGGATACGCCCATCGTCCGGTGGGTCGAGCGACGGCCGGAGATCGTCAAGGTCTCGTGCCGTCAGATCTTCGACGCGATCCAGTGTGGTCCCGCGAAGTGACAGTAACGTGCCGATCGCCGCCATAACCAGCGCGAGGCCAAGCCAGACGGCGATGCCGACAAATCGATCGAGGTCCTCGACCGCGGGAAGAAGCTGCAGGCGCCTGCCTTGAATCCACCGCGGCAGCCGGCTGACGCGGCGCACGTGCCGCCGTCGCGGGGCAGCGGGAATACTCGTATCACTCAATGCTCGTACCTCTCCGATGTGCGGGCGTTGCGCTCAGACTGCGAGGTGACCCTGCGGTTGGCGCGGGCGCGCAGCGCAGATAGGCGCATGGGCGCGAGAAACGGAGTCGACATCAAGCCGCCGCCTCGACTAACCCACTAAAGGTGGTGCCGACGAGGAGGGGAACGGGGAAGAATATTCGCGTGCAGCCTCGGCGTGCGAGGGGCCGCGAGCCTCGATCTATCTGGGGCATCGTGCGGTGGGTTCCCATGTCCGGGCTCCCGCCGCACCCCATCATCCTCACGAACAACGGGCCGAGTGTCCTGTGATCGTCATGGCTGCTCCTGGTTGAGCGTCGCCGCTGAACTCGCGCAGTATAACGACGTATCACAAATGGGTCAATCCGTGACCTGCCGGTGAGACACTGTTTGGGCACAAATTGTAACGAAGTGTCACAGGAGATGCTGTATTGAGTCGAGTTGCCGTGCTCGGGGCTGGCGGCGTAGGTGGGTTCTTTGGCGGGCGACTCGCCCGCCACGGCGCAGACGTAACCTTCATCGCTCGTGGGGCCCATCTAGCGGCCCTGCGAGCCACCGGACTACGCGTATCGAGCCACTACGGCGACTTTGTGGTCGATCGCGTGCAGGCCACCAATGACCCTGCTGAGGTCGGCCGCGTGGACTACGTCCTGGTTTGTGTGAAGTCGTGGGATACCCCGGCAGCGGCGCAGCTAGCGCGTCCCATGGTTGGACCCGAAACGGCGGTGATTTCCCTCCAGAACGGTGTCGAGAACGAGGATCAGCTCGCCGCGGTTCTCGGCGCCGAGCACGTCATGGGCGGGCTCGCGTACATCATTGCGCGCATAGCAAGCCCTGGTTCCATCGAGCAGATTGGTCCAACGGCCAAGGCGATCGTCGGCGAACGCGACGGACGACGAACGCCGAGGGGCGAGGCATTCGCCGCGGAGGCGCAGGCCGCTGGCATCGACCTCGATCTATCGACGGGGATCGAATCCGAGATCTGGCGGAAGTTCCTCTACATCTGTGCTTTTAGTGGTACCTGCACCGTGACCCGCTCATCGCTCGGGCCGGTTCTCGAGGACCCAGACACCCGCGCGCTTTTCGTCGCATGCATGGACGAGGTTAAGGCGCTGGCGGATGCGAAGGGGATTCAGCTCGAATCCGACGTCGTGCAGACCCAGCTTTCCCGCGCGGACGGGTTCTCGCCGAGCGTCACGCCTTCGATGCTCGCGGACCTCGAGCGCGGCAATCGGCTCGAGCTCGATTGGCTGAACGGCACAGTCGCGCGCCTGGGCAAGGAACTCGGCGTCCCGACGCCTGCAAATGAGTTCATCTACACCGCCTTGAAGCTGCTGCGCCACGGACCCGGCCCGCGGAGAGCGCAGTGGTAGAGGCTGGAGACTCCGCCTAGCGCGCGGCGCCGAGCGAAGCGAGGATGAGCACCTCGATCCCAACAAGCCCGACGATCACGAGCGAGTAAGGGAGCGCGCGGCGCGTGATGGCGGCCTCACGGCCCGGCGTGCCTGCGACGGCTGCGCCCAGCACCGCCTTGTCCGGCGATACCCCGGACCCCAGCGATCCGCCGACCGTTTGCGCGGCGGCGATCAGGACGGGCGGAAGCCCTAAGGCGAGCGCGGTCTCGAGCTGCAGCAGGCCCATCGTGACGTTCGAGTTGGTGTTGCTGCCGGTCATGAAGGCGCCGAGCACTCCGAGGTATGGCGAGAGGACCGGAAACGCGGCGCCCGCCCCGGTTCGAATGGCGTCGGCTAGCGCGCGGGTCATACCGGAGTCCGACATCACGATCGCCATCATCACCATGAACGCAACCGCGGTGCTGCTCGCAGTCGAGCGCCGGTACGTGAGGGCGAGCGCGCTTCGCAACGTCCCGGCCTGCCAGACCCCAATTCTCTGATAGACGATTGACATGACGACGATCGCGACCGCGATGATCGTGGCCGGGTGGGAGAGAATCCGGAGCTTCGGATAGTTCGGCTCGGCGACTACCTGATAGCCGAGCGTGGTTGTCGTCGCAGGGAAATCGAATCCCAGCGAAACCGACCGGATCATGCTGGCCAGCGGGCCGAACTGGGTCGCGAGGGTCAGCGCGATGAGCACGTAATAGGGCAGGAAGGCCGTGTGGAAGCTCATCTTGCGCTCCGTAGCCTCGGCCCGCGTCTCACGCCGCGCGAGCAGCCAGATGACGCCGCAGCCGAGCAGTGCGGGTACGGTCGAGGCGATCTGCCCCGCCCCCAGGCTCGCGACGACCCACATGGCGATTGCCATCACCACGCCTGCGGAGAGCGCGATCGGCCATCCCTGGCGCAGCCCTTCGCGGCCGAGCAGGATGTGGAGGACCGATAGGCCGGTCGCGGTGATGGGAATGGCGAAGAGTGCCGCTGTCCAAGGTGCGATCGCCTCAGCGGGTAGCCGGGTCACGAGCAGAATCGCAAGGTACGACGAGCCCATCGAACCGAACGTAATCGCCCAGGAATGGCCGACCATGGCGCCCGCGATCGATCGCTCGGCGTCGAAACCGGCTGACTTGAGCAAGGGCACGACCGATGCGACTGGCGCGCCGAAGCCTGCGATCCCCTGGAGGAAGCCAGCGAACCCCCAGCCGATCATCAGCCCCTGTGCGGCTGGCCGGCCGGCGGCGCTTGCCATCGCGCTCCCAATCCCCGCGATCGCGCCGAGCCGGTCGACCAGGGTATAGAGCAGCAATGCGGACCACACGACCAGGAGAACTACGAGGCTCAGCAGAACGCCCTTGCCGAGGGCGAAAAGGAGCCCCTCAACCGTCATTCCGAACAGCAACGTGGCCAGGCCCGTCGCCACAAGAAACGCGATGATGGACGCACGGCGGGCTGGCCAGCTCAGGGCTACAAGGCCACCCAGCAGCGCCACGATGGGCAGCGCGGCGAGCGCAGAGAGCATGGGTAGTGGCAGCGTGACGAGGGGGATAACGAGCTCCCAGACACATGTGGGGCGCGTGGGCGCATTGTACTCAACGCTTCAGAACGAGGCGGCGGATCAGCGGATCGCGCGCTCCATCTCACGGTGCTCGATTCCGGCCTCGTGAAACACGTCACCATGGGCCACGAAGCCGAAGCGCTCGTAGAATCCCAGGGCATGGAGCTGGGCAGACAAGCTTAGCGACTGCATACCGCGCTCCCGCGCCGCGTCCATGAGCCGTTCCATGATCGCTGCACCCACGCCGCGACCACGGAACGCGCTCCGTACGGCCATCCTGCCGATCTTGCCGTGGCCGTCGTCGACCGGGATCAGGCGGCCGGTCCCAACCGGTTCGCCGTCAACCCGGGCCAGGACGTGGACGGAAACCGCATCCAGATCGTCGAGCTCTTCCTCAGCCGGCACGTGCTGCTCGTCGACGAATACCTCGATGCGAATCGCCGCGCAATGAGTGAACTCCTCTTGGTTCGTCACAACGTCGCAACCGATCATCCGATTCGCTCGCTACTGGCCGGCGGCGAGGGGCGCAGTGAGGAGCTGTTCGAGCGTGGGAAGCCACTCACGCCGCGTCGCAACCTCATGCCGTAATGCGGCCAAGCGGTCGGACGCCGCCTCCCTTGCCTGCGCGACACGACCTGGGGCGGTGCCCCCCGGCACGTCGCGCGCGGCAACCGCGGCGGCGGCGGTCAGGCCGACTGCGTCCTCCTCGAAGAGCGGCGAGGCCTCCTTGAGCTGGGCGAGTGTCAGATCCCCAATATCGCAGCCCATCCCTTCGCACGTACGGACAAGTCGTCCGATGACGCCATGAGCCTCACGGAAGGGGAGACCCTTCTTCGCCAGGTAGTCCGCATAGTCCGTCGCGGTGGAGAAGCTGGCCCCCGCGGCGGCCGCCGTTCGCTCGGCGCGCACGTGAACGGCTCCGAGCATCTCGGCCATGATGCCCAGGCAGGCGCCGACGGTGCCGACCGAGTCGAAGAAGGCTTCCTTATCTTCCTGGAGGTCCTTGTTGTAGGCGAGGGGCAGGCCCTTGAGCGTCGTCAACATGGCGATCAGATGGCCGAACACTCGGCCGGTCTTGCCGCGAATGAGCTCGGCCATGTCCGGATTGCGCTTCTGGGGCATGATGCTGGAGCCGGTCGTGAACGCGTCACCGATGCGAATAAAACCGAATTCGGCGCTCGACCAGACGATCAGCTCCTCCGCGAGCCGGGACAGGTGCGCGGCTACGATCGAGAGCGCGGCGAGGTGCTCGACGACGAAGTCGCGGTCGGCCACCGCGTCCATGCTATTCGCAGAGATGGCCGCGAAGCCGAGCAGGCGTGCGGTCTCGCTTCGATCGATGGGGTACGGCACGCCGGCCAGGGCCCCGCTTCCAAGCGGCAGCACGTCCGTGCGTCGAAAGCAGTCCAGCAGCCGCTCAGCGTCGCGCTGGAACATCTCAACGTAGGCGAGCATGTGATGGGCGAACAACACGGGCTGCGCTCGCTGCAGATGCGTGTAGCCCGGCATCAGCGTTCCGCCATGCTGCTGCGCCAACAGAAGAAGCGCCTCCTCCAGGGTTGCGAGCGCCTCCGCGCCGTCCAGCAGTGCATCGCGGGCGTACATGCGAAGATCGACGGCAACCTGGTCGTTGCGGCTTCGCGCCGTGTGCAGGCGCGCGGCGGTCGGCCCGATGAGCTCGGTAAGCCGGCCCTCGACCAGCGTATGGATGTCCTCCCAGGAAGCAGAGAGGTCGAGGTTACCCATACCGAACTCGGCGGCGATCGTCGCGAGGCCCTCCAGCATGCGTTGGGCATCGTCTACGGAGATGATGCGGCGGCCCGCGAGCATGCGGCAGTGCGCGGCGCTCCCGCGGATGTCATAGGGCCAAAGCCGGTGATCGAATCCGATCGACGCCCCGAACACCTCTGCCGACGCGCTCGCGGCGCCCTCGAAGGCACCGCCCCAGAGCTTGCGCGGCGGATCAGCTCCGGGGAGCGGTGGTGTCGGCATTTGACGGTGCGGAGGGGGAACCCGGCGTCGCGCCGGCCGAGAGCTGCAGGATCTCTTCGGATGATCGCCCGATCCATTGCACCTGCGCCTGGCGGCGAAGGGGCAGCCCAAACAGCCGAATGAAGCCCTCCGCGGCTCCATGGTCGAAGGTGTCGCCCTGCCCGTAGGTTGCAAGCAGGGGATCGTACAGCGAATGTTCGGCGCGTCGGCTGGCCACCTGGATGCTGCCCTTGTAGAGCTTGAGGCGAACCACACCGTTAACGAAACGCTGGGAATTCACGACGTACGCCTGCAGGTCCTGGTGCAGCGCCGAGAACCACTGACCGTTGTACACGAGGTCCGCAATCTCTGAGGAGACCACCTGCTTGAACCGCGCCTGGTCCTTGGCGAGCGTAAGCTTTTCGATCTCCGCGTGGGCTACATGGAGAATGACCGCCGCCGGCGCCTCGTATATCTCGCGACTCTTGATCCCAATGAGGCGGTTCTCGATATGGTCGATGCGCCCCACGCCGTGGTTGCCACCGATCCGATTGAGGCGTGAGACGAGCTCCACACCGTCCAGAGATTCACCGTTCAGGCGGAGCGGAATTCCCTGATCGAACTCGATCTCGACGTACTCTGGCTCGTCTGGCGCCTCGCGCGGGGAACGCGTCCACGAGTACGCGTCGTCCGGCGGCTCGATCCACGGGTCTTCGAGGATGCCTGCCTCGACACTGCGGCCCCAGAGGTTCTCGTCGATACTGTAAGGACTCTCGAGATTCACGGGGATTGGGATGTCGTGCTCACGCGCGTATTCGATCTCTTCGTCGCGATGCATCCGATAGTCGCGCACCGGGGCGATAATCTTGAGGCTCGGATCGAGCGCGGCCACGGCCACGTCAAACCGCACCTGGTCGTTGCCCTTGCCAGTGCAGCCGTGGGCCACGGCATCGGCACCCACGCGGTGTGCGATGTCCACGAGCAGCTTGGCGATCAAGGGCCGGGCAAGCGCCGTTCCCAGGGGGTAAATCCCCTCGTACAGCGCGCCGGCCTGGAGCGCCGGCCAGCAGAAAAATCGAACAAATATGTCGCGTGCGTCTTCGACGTATGCGTTGCTGGCCCCCGTCCGGAGGGCCTTTTCCCGAATGGTGGGGAGATCCTTCTCCGTGCCCAGGTTCGCCGTGACGGTGATGACGTCGAGGTTGTATTTCTCACGAAGCCAGGGAATGAGAACCGAGGTATCAAGCCCGCCTGAATAGGCGAGGACGACTTTCTCCATTGGTGCTTGTCACGTCCTTTGCAGGTGGCCTGATTCCGCGGCCAGCCGACCGGGAGTATAACGAATGAAAATGTTGATGAATTTGGACGCGCCCAACCCATGATGAACGGTGGGTTTCACGGCGTTTGGCGGTCCGGCCAGGCGCCGGCCTCCGTGCGGATCAGCCGGGCGATGCTGTTGCGCATTGCTCGGTACTTCCGGCCCTACTGGCGCCACGGCTTAACGGTCCTGGCAACCGTCGCGGCAATGGCGGCGATCGGCCTGGTCCCGCCGCTCCTCATCCGTGCCATCGTGGACGACGCCCTCCCCAACCATGACGTCAACCTGCTCATGGCTTTGGCGGCGGGAATGGTGGTGGCGCCCGCACTGGCCGGCCTGCTCGGTGTGGCGCAAACCTACCTGAACAGCGTCATCAGCCAGCGCGTCATGTTCGATATGCGCAACGAGCTGTACGCCCACCTGCAGAGCCTCTCGCTCCGCTTCTTCACCGCCACCAAGACCGGCGACATCATGAGCCGCCTGAACAACGACGTTTCCGGCGTGAGTCGGGTGGTCGGCGACACGATGACCCAGACCGTCATGCAGGTCCTCATGTTGGTGACCACCACCGCGCTCATGATCGGCCTGGAGTGGCGGCTGGCGCTGCTCTCCTTGGTGATCGTGCCGCTGATTCTGGTCCCGACCCGGCGGGTCGGAGCTCGGCGATACGCGCTTCAGCACGACGTGCAGCGCCGCCAGTCTGACCTCACGGCGGTGATGCAGGAGACGCTGAACATCAGCGGTTTCGTGCTGATGAAAGCGTTTGCGCAGGAGACTTACGAGCTCGTCCGCTTCGGCGGCAAGAATCGCGATCTGATGGATTCCCAGATGCGGGCCAACATGCTGGGTCGCTGGTTCCGAATGCTCCTTCAGGTGTTCGAGGCGCTCGGGCCAGCGCTGCTGTACCTGATCGGCGGCATCATGGTCATCAACGGGGAGCTCACCCTCGGAACGGTCATCGCGCTGATGGCCCTATTGGGCCGTCTTTATGGCCCGATGTCCCAGCTCGCAAACATCCACGTCGAAGTGATGGGCTCGCTGGCGCTCTTCGACCGCATCTTCGAGTATCTCGACACCGAAGCCGATATCCGGGACGCGCCGAACGCCGTCCGCCCCGCTGGACACGCTCGAGGGGCCATCGTGCTGCGCGACGTGGGCTTTGAGTACGTCGCCGGCCGGCGCGCGCTCGACGGCGTGACGTTCGAGGCGAGGCCCGGCCAGCTCGTCGCGTTGGTCGGGCCATCCGGCGCGGGCAAGACGACGATCACGTATCTGATCCCCCGCTTCTACGATGTTACCGCGGGTCGTGTCGAGATCGACGGCTGGGACGTTCGGGACGTCACTCTCGACTGGCTGCGGCACCAGATCGGCATCGTGACGCAGGAAACCTACCTGTTCAATGCCACGGTTCGAGATAACCTCCGCTACGCACGGCCGGAGGCGGCGGATGCCGAGATCCGGGCTGCATGCAAGGCTGCCCGATTGGATGACGTCATCTCGCAGATGCCGAACGGATTCGACACGGAAGTCGGCGAGCGTGGGTACCGGCTCTCTGGAGGCGAGAAGCAGCGGCTGGCGATCGCACGAGTTCTCCTGAAAGATCCTCAGGTGCTCATCCTCGACGAAGCGACTTCATCGCTCGACTCCCAGACGGAGTCCCAGATTCAAGCCGCGCTGCATCCATTACTCGAGGGGCGGACGACGATCGCCATCGCGCACCGGCTCTCGACCGTGTTGGCGGCCGACCAACTCGTCGTGCTCGATCAAGGCCGAGTGGCGGAGATCGGCACTCATGCGGAGCTCGTCGCGCGGGGCGGGTTGTATTCCACGCTGTATGAGATTCAGTTCAAACCCCAGCTCACGGAGGCGGAAAGCCTCCTCGCTGCCGGAACGGTGTGAACTGACGCCGGCCGGACGGTTGTCGGCGCGCCATGCAATTGGTATCGTCATGAGCGAAAGCATGCCCTGCCTCGGAATGGAGTGGACGTGCCCAAACATACACACGCGGGACTGTTTGGACTGGTTGTGGGAATCATCGGGGGAATCGTCGCTGCGATTCTGTTGGCGCCCAAGCGGCGCGATGAGTCGGACTCTGCTCCGAGCGTCGCGCCGGCAGGAGCCGGTTCCAGGCTTTTGGAAAGCGCCATTAGTGGCGGGCTGGACCTGCTGGAAGCGGCAGTTGAGGGCTATGAGCGGGTTCGTGAGCGCGTGGCGACCGTTGCCGAATCGTCGGGCGTCATGCCCGACGAGCGGCTGACCGGGCGGATCCAGGACGAGTTGGAGTCACGCGGCGTCTGGAGCCATCGCCTCGACGTCACGACCATTGACGGCGTGGTCTACCTGCGCGGCCGTGAATCGGACAGCGCCCGCGTCGACACGATTGTCGGCATCGCCGAACGCATGCCCGGTGTAGCGAGCGTCGTGGACGAGATCAAGCGAGACTAAGGTCGAGCGGTCGAGCAAAGAAAAGGGGAGCCTATCGCGGTTGGACCGCAACGGCTCCCCTGTGCCCTTTTTAGAGGTCTTTGATGGACTTCTCGGCCCGCTTGAAGCCCTGATCCACGAGCGACTTTACGTCGTGCATGAGATCCAGCAGGATCGGCTTCATCTCGGGCAGGACGCGGTCGAGCATGAAGTCGCGGGTCATCGACCCCGCCCGGTCGCGAATATCGGATCCCCGCGCGCGATCCCAGGCATTCATTGCGACATCTGCCGGCGTCTTTGGCGCTGAATCGGCACGTGAGCGACGGATGAGATACGCGATTACGCCGGCTGTTACGGCCGTCCCGACAATCGCGCCTATCGGCAGACTGGACTCCTCGTATTCGTCGTCCCTGGTCAGATCTTCGACCACGGTACCTTCTCCACTCGTCTGGGTGGCCTCTTCAGGCCGATTTGACGTTGACCGCGTTTTATTAGAGCGCACCGCGATTCGCGTGGCGCCTATTTTCACTCTACACAACGCTGCTCGGGGCGCGCTAGTTGTCGACGATGACGACCGTATAGGTCTGCGGTCGCGCGCCCGTGGCTGAGAACACCGTCAGGTGAATCTCGTACACACCGTCTGGCGCGGTCGTCGTGTCCCACTCGTCAAGCTGGTCGTCGAACATTGGCTGCATGCCCTGGACCTGCCGCACCGTCTGGGCCCGGCCGCCGCCGGACATGAGCTGATAGTCAAGCCGATAGGACTGAAACGCTGGACTGCCGGCCGAGCCGACGACTGCAACCCGCCCACTGACCTGCTGGTTCATGCTCGGCGAGCTGAGCTGCACCGTCAGAGGAACGTTGACAGGCGGCCGCGTTGGCTCGGGGACGGGCGTCGGGGGCTCAGGCGCTTGGGTTGGGGTGGCGGTGTGCGTCGGCGCCACCGTAAACGTTGGACTTGGTCCTGGAGTGGGCGTCATCGTAGGTCCGGGCTGAATGGTGGTCACGATCGTGGCGGGGAGAACCTCCCAGGGGCGATTGACCCCGGCTCTATCTGAATAGTCGCCCGGCGGGAAGGGTGGTTGCCCCGTCACTGCGGAGCGGAAGGTCCTGAAGACGATGTCGCCAAATGGGGTGTCTCGATCCGCCAGCCGCCCGGTGGCCTGGTCGATCGCCTGGGCACGCGCCGCTACCTTGGCCAGCGCCGCGGGAGTCCGTTCCTCGAGGAACAGGTCTCGGCTGCAGCCTGCGGTATTGCATTGCTGCTCGACAACCATTCCGGGCGGCGGATCGAACGCCTCCAGCGGCCAGTCCGCCAGCGCCCGCTCCATGAAGCTCTTCCATATCAGCCCTGCGCCCGATGAGCCGAGCACGAGACGCATGGGCTTGTTGTCGGCGCGCCCAACCCAGACACCGGTCACCAGGCTCGGCGTGTACCCCATGGTCCACGAATCCCGGTAATCGTCGGTCGAGCCGGTCTTCGCCGCGGCGGGCCGATCGCCGGCCAGCCGCAGCGGACTATTCAAGCCAAACGTTTCCTGGCGTGCGGCGTTGTCCGACAGAATGCTCGTCAGCATGAAGACTTCCCGCGGATCGACGATCTGCTGGGCGGTCGGTTTGTGCTCGAAGACGACCTTGCCTTCCTGGTCCACGATCTTCATGATCGGCGTGACGGGGACCTGAACGCCACCGTTGGCGAGCACTGAGTACGCCGCCGCGAGCTCTACGAGCCGAACCTCTCCGCCGCCAAGGGTGAACGCCAGTCCGTACTGGGACGGATCACCGAGGCTCTTCATGCCCAGCTGTTTGGCAAAAGCAATCGTGTCATTCAAGCCGGCGTATTGGAGGACCTTCACGGCTGGGATGTTCAACGAGTTGCCGAGCGCGCGCCGAAGATTCACCGGACCGCGGAACTTGTTATCGAAGTTCTGCGGACGCCAGACCCGACCGCTGCCGTCCGGGAGTGATATCGGTTCGTCGACGACGACCGTACCCGGCGTGAAGCCCTTCAGGAACGCCTCGAGGTACACAATCGGCTTGATCGACGAGCCGGGCTGCCGCAAGGCGACCGCCGCGTTCACCTGCCCGTCGATCGAGTTGTCGTTGTAGTCGGGGCTCCCAACCATTGCGATGATCTCGCCGGTGGTTGGCTCGATCGCGACCAACGCCGCGTTCGTGGCGTCCTGCCGCGCGAGGACCGATACCTGCCGCCGCACGGAGTCTTCGGCGATATCCTGGAGATGCGGATCGATGGTCGTGTAGACCGTGAAGCCGCCGGTCAGGAGCTTCTCCGGCCCGTACATCTCCTCTAGCACCGAGCGGACGTAGAAAACCCAGTGGGGATAGCGCAGCGTTGTGAGCGTCGTCTCCGGCGCGACGAACTGGAGCGGCTCCAGCTTCGCGGCTTCGGCCTCCTCGTCCGTGATGAAGCCGTGGTGGGCCATCAGGTCGAGGATCGACTCCTGCCGGTTCTTGGCCGCGTTGAAGTTTCGGAACGGGTCATATTGCGCTGGCGCCTGCGGGAGCCCGGCGAGGAGGGCAGCCTCCGGCAAGGTCAGCTCACTGGGGTGCTTGTTGAAATAGGTCTTCGATGCCGTGCCAATGCCGTAGGAGAGATTTCCGAAGTTGATTTCGTTGAGGTACCACTCGAGGATCTGGTCCTTGCTGTAGTTGGCCGAAAGCTCCATTGCCAGGAAGGCTTCCTTGAGCTTGCGGTTCAAACTCTCACTCGTGCGCTCCTCGGGACCGAGCAGCACGTTTCGGATGAGCTGCTGGGTGATCGTGCTGCCGCCCGCGACGACCTCGCCCGCTTGGAAGTTCTGGACGATGGCGCGCGCGATACCCCGTGGCTCGACGCCCGGATTCTCGTAAAACGTGGCGTCTTCCGCCCCGAGCATGGCGTTCTTCATGATCGGCCCCATGTCCGCGAGGTGCGCGACGGTCCGCTTACCGCCAGTCTGGTCGAACATTTCGAAGAGGAGGTCGCCATTCCGGTCGAGAATGCGCGTCGTCTTGAACGTCTCGCGCGTGCCGACGGCGCTCACCGCGGGGAGGTCCTCGGTGAAGTTGTGGTACAGCGCCGCGGCGGTCGCGGCCCCAAGGGTGACGAGGGCAGTGGCCACCGCCCCCAGTGTGGCAAGGAAAAGGAGCAACAGGCCAACAAGGTACGCCGTGGCGCCTCGGCGAACACCGCCGCGGCGTTGGGCGTCGATATCGCGCGCAATGTAGCGGGCAGCTCGCAGCCGAGAAGAGGATCGCATCGGCTGGATTATAGCCTGCTCGCCCAAGTACGGCCGACGTCGCAACAACGCAAGAATTGAGAGTTTGGGTGCCGAAACGCGTGGTGCGAGTGGGTCCGCGCTACCCCTCGGCCCGCATGACGCGCTCCTGAACCGCGGGCGCCGGCTCGGCGGGCTGCGGGCCCGACGGGGTCACCATGTGCGGATCGAGCGCCTGGAGCTCGGGATACACCTCGTCCGCGAAGAGCTTCATGCTCTTCCGGGTCTTCGCGGTGTCCAGCACGCCCGCCTGGTTCATCATGAGCAGGTGGCCCACGCCGCGGCGGTTCCACTCCTTGCACTGCTCGAGCACCGTTTTCGGGCTCCCCGCGATCACGATGCCCTTGGCGCGAAGCGAATCGAACGTGTCCCCGCGCGGCTTGTCGATGCCCGCCATCATCATCATGTTCGTTCGCACGGAGTTGAAGCCTGGCGGGTTGGTCAGGGCCGCATGACGACGCCGGCCCAGATACCACATCAGCTCCTTACCTTCGTCGAGCGCCTGCTCATCCGTGTCCGCGACGTAGCAGAGGGCGAGGTACGCGAATCTCTCGTTGCCCGGGGTCGGGAAGCCAAGCTCTTCGCTGCGGCGCCGATAGATATCGTAGAGCCGCGTGACGTCGTCGTAGGCCATGAGGAAGGCCGCGAAGGTGTACTGATGGTCCGCTACCCATGGGACATTGTCCGGCGAAGTACCCGTGATCCAGATTGGTGGGTATGGCTTCTGGTACGGCTGCGGCCACACATTGACATAACGATAATGCCAGTGCTTGCCCTCCCAGTTGAACGGCTCCGCGGTCGTCCACGCCTTGATGATCAGGTCGTGGGACTCCTCCATTCGCTCCCGGGTCAGGACCGGATTGGTGTTCGCTGGATGGACCTCGGTGCCGACACCGCGAACGAAGCCCGAGATGATGCGCCCTCGGCTGATGCAGTCCAGCATCGCCAGCTCTTCCGCCACCCGGACAGGGTTATCGCGGTGGGGGAGGGGCGTGCCCAGGATGCAGATCTTGGCCTGCTTGGTCTGGCGGGCGAGCGCGGCCGCGGACAGCGAAACCGCCACGTTCGTACAGGTCGCCGTCTGATGGTGCTCGTTGAGCATGATGTTGAGGCCAAGGTCGTCCGCGTAGACGTAGTCGTCCAGGTAGCGGTTGTAGAGGTCCGCGCCTTTTTGGGAATCGTAATAGCGGTTGGGGAGCAAAACGCGTGGTGTCCCGTACTCCGCTTCCGCCTCCGGCGGAAAGTATGGGTACGGCATCTCCGTGAAATGATATGCAAGCATTCGTCGCCCTCCCCAACCTATCGAGTCTGCATGCAGGTACGTCTCGCCGCAGTGCCCCGCACCTCGACCGACACGCGAGCTTACGAGCCGAGGAACTCCGCCACCGGTTTCGCGAACGCGTCGAGCTGCTCACGATATGGATAGTGTCCTGCGTTCGCGATGGTCGTGAATCGCGCATTCGGAATCGCGCCCGCGAACGCTTTCCCGTAGTCCGTCGAAACGATGCGGTCGTCGTCGCCCCAAACGACGAACGTCGGCGCCTTGATGCGGTGCAGCCGCTGCAGCAGCTTCGGGTTGTGCATGTACGGCTTCCAGCCATACAGCATCGCGGACTCGCCGTTGCGCAGCATCCGCTCCAGCATCTCCTCCGGCATGCCGGGTTGCGGGAGCGGCACGCGATGCGAGCTCGGGTCGTGCCAAAACATCGGCTGCTGTTCGTCGCCGACGAGGACCCACGGATCGCCGATGTCCCGCGTCTCGCGGTCGGAGATCTTGATACCGACGCTGCCCACGAGAACCAGCCGGTCGATCGCCTGGGGACAGCGCACCGCCATCTCGGCGGCGATCCACCCGCCCATCCCAAAGCCGACGACGCGTGCGGTCGCGAGACTGAGCTCCTCGATGAGATCAAGATAGAAGTATGCAAGGTCATCGACCGTATCAATGCGGAGGTTGCGAGTAGAGGCCCCAAAACCCGGGTGCGAGGGCGCGATGACGGTGAACTGCTGGGCCAGGCGCTCGTGGACCGGCTCCCATCCCCACCAGCCGTATGAGCCGTGGAGTAGCAGGATGGCAGGGCCGGTGCCGCCGCGGAATATCTCGACTTCGGCGCCGGCGAGCTCCCGACGCTCGACATTCTCAACGTACGTCTCGGACATAGCCCTCCCTATACCTCATCGTGTTCTGGGCTTCATTCGTTCGCAGTTTAGCAAACCAGTAGCAAGACAATGGACCGCAGCAGCAACTTGGTGTTCGCTACGTTCCCGCCCACCCTAACCCTCCCCCCCAAGGGGGAGGGTTAGGGTGGGCGCTTCGCTGCAGATGTCGGGCTTAGCGCCTCGCTGCAGATGTCGGGCTTAGCGCCGCGCGGTGACTGGCTTGCGATCTTCGGTTATGAGGCCCATGTGCACGAGCGATTCGTCGAGATTGGTGTGCACCATCTCATGGTTCGGGTCGCGAATCGTCCACTTCGGGTCGTGACCCTGCTGCACTCGCTCGATCTCGCGGAGCATCATCTCGCGGTACATGACCACGCCGCGATCTGACGTCGCAAGCCGTTCGACCATGCGGGGCGCGATCGGCCCCTGGCTTTCCCAGGCCATGTAGTCCTGGGCAGGAACCTCGTCCATGCGGAAACGCGCCGTCGGATAATGACCGTCGACGGGCGTCTTGAAGGGCTGGAAGGGTCGAACCTCGGGCTCCTCGCTCTCGACGAGGCTGCCGTCGGGCGTGGGGACGAAGCGGACGTCCCAGATCATCGTGTGCTCGTCGTCGATCGGTACGCGGATGTGGGTGCCGTCACCCTGGCGCAGGATGTTGGGGAAGATCAAGGGGTGGGCATCGACCTTGCCGCTCTTGTAGGCCGCGATCTTCATCAGGCCTTCGGGGACCTCGTAGTAGTCGAGCTCAGCGATCTCGTCGATGAAGCCGCGCGTCGTACTCGCCGGTTTTTCGCGGCCCGTCGCGTCCTGGTGCAGGATCTGCAGGTGCGCGGAGTCCGCTGAGTTCTCCATCGCCTGGAACCAGTTACAGTCGAGGAGCGGCCGCAAGCCGATCTTGCGGCGGCCGTCCTGCCGCACCCAGACGTCGATCTTCGCAATCTCGGGCGCCGGCAGCGGACCGAGGTATGCCCAGTAAAAGCCGATGAACTCCTTCACCGGATATGTCCGCATCTTGACCGTCAGGTGGAACTTACTGCCGGCGGGCTCCGCCGGGCATTCGAGGCAGTCACCCCCGGTGTCGTACAGCCAGCCATGGTACGCGCAGGCGATGCCGCGCTCCTCGACCCGGCCATACAGCAATGAGGCGCCCCGGTGGGCGCAATGATCTTGAATCAGCCCCACATTGCCGGACTTGTCCTTGAAGAGGACCAGGTCCTCGCAGAGGACCCGGACGAACTTCGTCGGCTGCTCATCGGTCAAATCGGCCTTGAAGGCAACCGGATGCCAGTAGCGTCGCAAGAGCTCGCCGGCCGGGGTGCCGGGGCCAACATGCGTGACGAGATCGTTCTCTTCCTGCGTAAACATGCTGCTCTCCTCGACCTCCGGCGGGTGAAAGTACCTGGATGGTTCGGCGAGGCGGACCTACTTCAGGTCCCACTCGTGAACGTTGGTCAGCGTGCTCGCCCGTGCCGCCTTCGCCTGCGAAACATTCGCGAGGCGGTTGCTGACCAGGAGCGGGGTGACCGAATAGTACAACCCCATCCATGCGACCTGATCAGAGATATGGTGAACGATCTGACCGGCCACCCGCAACCGCTCGTCGGTGGGAATGGTGACGTAGTACCGGTCTATCATGGCGTCGAGGGCGGGGTTCATGTAGCGCGCGTTGTTCCCCGAAATCCGGTAGTTGTTCTCCGGCAGCGAGGCGCGCGTGCTGTGGAAGGACGGCGCGTAATCGAACGTACCGGCTTGCCCCTTGAGGTCAAACGCGGGGAAGTTGGAGCGAAACTCAGCATCGCCGGCCCGTTGGGGCGGCACCAACGTCCGCTCGACCTCGGCGCCCAGCCGCTGCCAGTCGTCCGCCGTCGCATACATCGCCTTCTCTTGCCGATCGTCGCCCTGACTCGTGCGAATCTCAAAGGCGAGTTTGCGGTCAGCTCCGTCCCGATAGATGCCATCCGATCCCTTCCGATAACCGAGACCCTCCAGCAGCTCGGCCGCGCGGCGCGGATCGTAGTCGTACCGTACGATGTCCCCCTCGAGCCCCCGGTACTCGGGCTCGCTCGGCGCGACGAACGTATGGCCGATGGAGGTGAGCCCGAAAACGAGGGTGTCGACCATCTCCTTCCGATTCATCGCGTGCATCAAGGCTCGGCGAAACTCCAGGTTCGTCACGATCGGCGGCGTCGGGTTCACGAACTGCGGGAAGATCTGCAACATGCTCGAGGTCTTGAAGTCGACCTTGCCGTCCTTCCACTGGTCCCGCACCGTGGTCGCCCACTCAATCGAAAGCCGGCCTTCCATCGTCACGTCGACCTCGCCCGCGAGAATGTTCGCCGCGAGCGTTGTGGGCTCCGGGATGTACTTCACGACGATCTCGTCGAGCTTCGGCCGGCCCAGCAGGTAGCTCTCGTTCGCCTCGAGCACCAGATGGCTGCCCCGCTCCCACGCGCGAATGCGGAACGGCCCGGTGCCGACGAACTCCTCGGACCAGTAGGGGTGCTCGGTAAATGCCCCCTTGTCCGTGGCATACGGGGCCTCGAGGACGTGCTTCGGCATCGGGAGGGCGAGCGCGTAGCTGAAGAGTCGATCGGCCTGGATGTATGGCTGCTTCCATTTCACGACGATGGTCCGGCTATCGGCTGCTCGGGCTGAATCCAGCGACGCGTACGCGATGTCGCCGAAGATCGGCAGCTCCTTGTCCTGGACGACCATCAGGGTGAAGAGCAGGTCGTCGACGGTGAGTGGCGTCCCGTCGTGCCAGCGGGTGCCCTCTCGGATGGTCCAGGCGGTCTCCATCGTGCCGTCGGCGGCGAGCCGCCAGTTGCCGTTCTCCAGCGTCGGCACTGCCTCGGCGAGGCGCGGCTGGAGGTTGCCGGCATCGTCGAACGAGCTGAGGGGCGCGTTGACCAGAACTTCGAGCTGGTCGACGCCCGCGATATTCGAGCGCGGATTGAGCTTTTGGTAAACGGTGTGCGGATTGCCGCGGATCGCCGTCGTAATCCGCTTCGGGCCCCCGGTGCGCGCGTCGGGCGACCCGCTCGCGGGGTTTTGAGGGAGCCGCGGCGCGCAGCCGATGGCGAGGATCATGACCAGCAGCAACGCGACCAGCGCCCGCATCATTCAGAACCTGAACCCTGGAGGGGTAGCCATGGGCAACCCACGGCAACCCCTCCAGAAAGTCTCTTAGTCGCCGTCTCCGTAATTCCACTCGTACCCGGCGATCTTGTACGCCTGGTCGGGCATGTCGGACTTGAGGTCCCGCTTCGCGAGCTCCTTCTGGAACGTCTCGCGCACGACCGCATCCTCTTCGTGGTACTCGATCTGGTCCTTCGCCAGGTCTTCGACCCGCTCGGAGTTCGCATCGCCCGCGCCCTTGGGAGCATGGAATGCGAGGTAACGGGCGGGGGCGCCGCCGAGGTTGAAGTGCTGGTGGAACCAGCGGTTCGGCGGGACGAACACGCTGCCCTCGTGCCAGGGGATGAACACCTTCTCGCGCCCTTCGGGCCACATGTAGGAGAAGCCCTCGCCGCCCGGGATGACGATCAGCGTGCCCGGGCCGTGGCGATGCGCCTTCTTGTAGGTCTTCGACGGGAAGACCGACATGTGGTTCCACAATGGGGAGCTGGGGTAGCGGATCCAGACGACGTGTCCGCCCGCGCCGCGGCCCTTGAACGGCACGAGGTTGTCCCACGCCCGCATGTCCGGGAAGAAGTTGCCGAGCCAGTAAGCGCCACCGCGGGTGCCCTGGTCCGAGATGACCTTGGCCTCCGAGTAGAAGCCTTCCTGGCCGACCAGGTCAGCTCCACCGTGGGGGTGCTTGAAGAAGAAATCGGGATCCGGCAGGAGCTGCATCGCCAGCGGCAGCGAGTTGTAGGAGAGCAGCCGAGCGCCTTTGTCGCCCTGGGTGCTGCTGAGCTGGTAGTAGTGGTTGCGCGGCAGGAGGAAGAGGCTGTGCTTCTGCCACTCGAACGAGCGGGGAGCGCCGCCCTCCGCCCAGATCGTCGTGATGCCGCGGCCCTCGGCAACGTAGACGAGCTCGTCCAGCGTCATCCGCACCGGCGCCGTGGACTTCGCTGGCGGCACCTCGGTGATCCGCACCTCGGTGACGCCTTCCTGGCCCGCCAGGTTGCAGAACGCGGCGTTACACTGGCGCTCTTCCCACCAGCCGACCTCAACGGTCCGCATGTCCTCGATGTAGTAGCCGGTATGGACCGGGACGCCGGTGGAGGCGACCCACTGGTCGTAGGCTTTGGTCCGGGCCCACGTATTCGCCGCGGGCGCGACGGGGGTAGTTGGAGCTGCCATCAATTCACCTCGGTAGATTCAGTGGCTGGCCAATGACACCATGGCCAGGGCTTTCTGTCAAGGATAAGAGTGAGTTCAGACGCCAGCTAACCGCTCAAGAAACCGGCCCCGAAGCGCTCAGCGAGATGATGGCTGGAGCTATTGCCGGCCGCCAGCGTGGGGGCCGGCGGGGTTGCCGAGGCGGGCGATGCCCCGCTTTTCGATCTCCTGGCGCCCCTGTTCTTCGCTCGCGATACCGGCGGTTAGCTCCAGGTGGTAGCCGTCCATGTCCTCTATGTAGATCGAGATGCGGTGTAGACCGTGGTTTGCGAGCTGGTGGGGAACGCCCTTCGCCTTGAGATGATCGACCCAGCGATCGAAATCGTCCAGCGGGATGTCATAGGCATGGTGCTGACCGCGCGTGCCCGGTGAGGGTTGCTGGTCGCCGCCCGCTTTGAAGAGATCGACGACCGTCCCGCCCAGAATCACGCTCGGTGGCCACTCGCGGTCGACCTCTTCCGCGCCGAGGACCTCGGTATAGAACTTCTTCGCCTGCGCGACGTCGCGGGTCACAAGCGTCCAGTGCTGCAGCGGTCCAACCTTTAGATTCATTATCCGCCTCCTCGCGTTCTAGGTCCGATCATACCCCGCTTTTCGGCGGAATCGGCAAGGTCTCAGGAAATTCTTTCCGATGCTGGAACCTGGCCGCCTTGGATGGTCACAACCGGGGAGCGTAAGGTCTAACCAGGGACACCCAGAGAGCGGAGCTGGTATGCGCTACCAGGTGCTTGCGTCCGACTACGACGGGACGCTGGCGACATCGGGCAAGGTCGGCCCAGCCGGACTTGATGCCCTGGATCGGCTGGCCGCATCCGGGCGGAAGCTGATCCTGGTCACAGGACGGGAGCTTCCAGATCTGCTCGGGGTTTTCCCCGAGCTCGGTCGGTTCGACCGGGTGGTCGCGGAGAATGGCGGGCTGCTCTACAACCCGGAGTCTGGGGAAGCCAAACCCCTCACCGAAGCGCCGCCGGCCGCGTTGATCCACGCCCTCGCCGCCCGGGGCGTGGCGCCCCTGTCCGTCGGGCGCACCATCATCGCGACGTGGGAGCCCCATGAGACGACGGTCATCCAAGTAATCCGAGACCTTGGCCTGGAATACCAGGTGATCTTCAACAAGGGCGCGGTCATGATCCTCCCGTCAGGCGTAAACAAGGCCACCGGCCTGAGCGCGGCGCTGGCGGAGCTAGGCCTCTCCGCCCGCTCAGTAGTTGGCATCGGTGACGCGGAGAACGATCACGCGTTTCTGAGCATCTGCGGCGTGTCGGTTGCGGTTGCGAATGCGCTCCCGACCCTCAAAGATCGGGCGGATTGGGTTACCGAGGGCACGCATGAGGCGGGGGTAATCGAGGTCGTCGACCGGATGCTGACCGACGACTTGCATGAAATCGCGCGCGATCTCTGAGCCGTGGCTAGCAGGGGGCACTATGCGTCCGTGGTCGACTCGCGGCTACTTCCAGGCCCACATGTGGATGTTCTCGTATGGCGTCGATTCGATTGCCGGACGATAGGGTCCCTGCAACGCCCCGACGTGGGCCACGACCTCCATGTTGAAGTAGAGGGGAATGTACGGCAACTCTTCGTTTGTAAGCTTGATGATCTGGACGATCAGGCGCGTCCGCTCGTCGCGGTCCAACGTCCGCGTCCAGGTCTCGTACAGGCGGTCATGCTCAGGGTTGTTCCAACCTGTCTTGTTCGTACCACCCCAACGATTCTCCGGGGCCGACACTCGCGAACCAAGCTGTCGCTCCGCGGACATGCTGCGGTTGGCGCCGGTGTAGTTGGTTCGCCAAGCGGGATACGTCGCCTTCGTCTCGTCGCTCTGATTAATCAGCGCCGCGGGGACGAGTCGCAGCGGAGAGTCGAAGCCGGCTCGCTTCATGAAGTCGGCGACGATCGTGGTCTCCTGACCCTCTTGGCCCTCCGCGATCCCCATAATCTCTGGTGTCAGGCGGCCTTCCGTGGGGCTGACGTAGACGCCGTCCGGGCCCTTGACGATGCCAATCTCGCCTAGGAGCTGCTCCGTCCGGCGGACATCGAACGGATACATGGGAACCACCCGCTCAATCTCGCTGTGGAAGCTCACGGAGCCAGGAGCGATGGTTTCCGCTGCCTCGCCTTCCCCTTCGAGCATCGCATCGGCGACAGCCTGCCGATCGATTGCATGGGCCGTGGCACGTCGGAAGCGTGCGTCAAGCACAACCGCCGGGTTGGCGTAGGCGGGCCGGTGCTGGGCCTGAAGCTGGCGGATCTGCGAGGCGCGCAAGAGGACGGTACCCTTGCCCTCACCGCTCCACCCACGGCGCAGGGTTACCGCCTGCTGGAACTGGATCGCTTGATCCAGCGCGATGTCGGCATCACCGGCGAGGAGGCGAGCCAGCGTGGCGTTCGGATCGCCGCTCCACGTCAAGCGCACGCGATCGATTTTTGGGCGCCCCAACGCGTAGCCTTCGAACGCGGCGCCATCAATGTAGGCGCCGGGTTCCCAGTGCGCGAGGCGATAGGCGCCCAGCCCAACGTACTCCGTCGTCCAGTACGGATGACTCCCGAAGATCTCTGCTACTCCCTGGTCGAGAACCGGCTCGATGATGTGCCTTGCGAGTGGTCGCAAGTCCGGATTCGCCGCGTCGATGTACGGCTGTTTCCATTTGATCACGACGGTTTGGGGGTCCGCCGCGATGACCTCGTCGATGGCGCGATGCTCGACCGGCGAGATCGACGACACCGATAGCCCCCACTCGATCCTCACGCTGTTCGCCCGGCGGGTGAAGGCGACGTCTTCCGAGGTAAATGGCGCACCATCGTGCCACGTGAGGCCTGTCTTGAGCCGGTACGTCGTCTCCATGCGCCCGTCGGGGAATACGCGCCATGATTCTGAGTTCAACCGCGGGACTGCCTCGATCAGAACCGGGTAAGGGTTTTCATCCCGGTCCAGATTTACGAGTCCCGTACCAAAAAGGTTCTTGCCGAAATTGTTGCGGCTCGACGCGGTATCCGTGATGTCGAACGGCTCGATGCGGAGCACGACGCTGAGCGGCCGGCTTTCCCGCTGCGCTGTGGGCACCGGGCTGGACTGACTCCCGCCGCGGCTGGTCTGCTGCGGGGCGCAACCTACGATCGCGATAAGGCTCAGCACAAGCATCAGATGCGAGGGCAACCATCGCCGCACGGCGCGCCTCCTTTGGGAGCTCGAAACCCTCATGAATCTGGGGTGACGGATCGAGCGCGGCCTAGGACTTCTCTTCCTGGTACAGGCCGAGCGCCTTCATCGCCGGCCAGTCGGTCACCGAGTAGAGCACGGCGTCTGCGCCAGCCGCGCTCTCGTGCGCGCATTCCGCCCACGGCGGGACGAAAAAGAAATCGCCCTTCGACCAGGACAGGCGCTCGCCGTTCACGATCGTTGTGCCCTCGCCCCGGAACACGTGGTAGTAGATCGTGCTGTTTCGCCGATAGGTCCTGCCTTTGAATCCCGCCGGCAGGAGCTGCAGCTCAGCGGCGATCGTCGCCGTCGTTGGGCCGCCGGTTATTGGATGGTTGTAGGTCAGGTGGTAGCCATCGTACGGATCTGGCTCCACTTCGCTATTCTTGAGCATGTCGAGCGTCTCGCTCGTTTCGGCCCACGGGTAACGGAAGGGCGGCGGGGTGGTATCGGCCTTAAGCCAGTTGGGCTTCGCGTGGCCGAACGTTCGCAGCCCGTGACCGATGCTCTTTGAGGCCGCCTGCTCGAGGTCGGTGTAGTCCTCGCGGAACTCCTGGCCCAAGTGTGCGAGCTTCACGTCCAGGCTGTCGATCCAGATGACCGGCTTGTCACCCCGATTGACGTGGCCGTGGAAGGTGAAGTGCGGATTCGTCAGGAAGTCGCCCTCTTCCATCGGCATCGGCTCGCCATCGGCAATGACAAACGCATTTGGCTCGCCCTCGACGACGAAGCGGAAGGCCGACGCGGTATGCCGATGCGCCGGCGCAACCTCACCCGGCAGTACGCACTGAATGCCCATCGTCACCGTCGTCATCATGCCGGGACTGTTCAGCGGGTTGCGCAGGCCGATGTTGCGGCGGAACGCCTCCTCGATCGGCACAACGTCCGCTGCTTTCATGATTCCCTGCCTGATGGTCGACCATTTCCACAGGTAGGGCTTCAGATGGCTCTCACGCTCTTCGCGCGCCCAGTATCCCTGCATGTTGTTTTCTGACATCCAGGAATTCAGCGTTGCTGTATTCGAAATGCTCTCAAAATCCATCCAGGACCTTCCTTATGCGAACGTATTTCTCATGCGAACGTATTTCTCGTGTCCCGCCGGGCGAAGGTCCGCTCAGGCCTCTTCGCGCTCTTCCCGATAAAGGTCGAACGCCTCGAGGATCGGCTGGTCGTGGACGGAGAAGAGGATCGCCGGCTCGCTGCCGCGCTGCTCGTGGGTGTGCCATTCCCAGTTGGGGACCGTGAAACAGTCCCCCTTTGCCCATTCGAAGCGCTTGTCGCCAACGACGCTGACGCCCTCGCCGTCGACGACGTGATAGATCGTGTACGAGGTGTGGCGGTGGGGCTGGGTGCGCTCTTTGCGCTGCAGCATCTGGATGCGCGCGCCCATCGTGGGGAGCAGGTGGCTGTTGTTCACCGGGTTCGTGTAGTCCAGGATGACGCCATCGCAGTCATCGCCGGGACCGTCGCTCGCCGCGCGCTCCAGCGCCGGGCGAACCTCCGCCCATGGATACGCCGCCGCCTGGTGCGCCGGGCGGGCGAGCTTGTCGATGCGGCGGACGCTGCCCATGTTGTCTTTCGCGGTGCCGACGCGGACGTTCATCTCCTGCGTCGGCGCGGAGTAGCCCTCGCCGAAACGAACGCCGAGCTTGCCGCCCACGAACGGGTTGTCGTGGATGTCGAGCCAGACGATCGGCTCGGGGGACGGATTCGCGTGGTCATGCCAGCACCAGCCGGGCGTCGTCACGTAGTCTCCCGCGGTCAGCCAGAGGGCCTCGCCGTTCACCGTCGTGTAGGCCCCACTGCCGGAGACGATGAAGCGCGTCGCGGCGAACGAGTGGCGATGTGCCTCGGCAACCTCGCCCGGGTTCACAAGCTGGACGGACATCTGGATGTTCGGGCTGGTCTGGCCGACGCCCGGCGTGACGAGTTGAAGCGTGCGCCGGCCCGTGTCTTCCATCTTGATGAGCTCGCCGGACCGCATCAGGTTCCGGATGATCGGCTCCCACTTCCAGTGCTCGGCCCGGTTCTCCTGCGGCGGCCGGACGCGTGGCACGCCCCGCCAGTGGCCCATGATGTTGAGCGCGGCGAGGTCGCGGTCGAACTCTTCGATTCGGGCGTCGTTGTTGACGCCGGTTTCGCTTGCCATCGGGTTGCTCCCTTCTGGGCTCGGCGCCGCGCGGCCGCGGCAAGTCGTTGGCGCAATAGTACCGGCATGGCGCGGATTTGAATAGGGCTCGGAATCGCTTGCCGCCGCTCGCAACTTCCGCCAGGCAGTCATCAGTCTCTTATTCGTGGCCGACCAGAGACTTCTGCCACCGACGTGAGCTGGAACGTCCATCAACGGGGGTTGCGCTGATTGGGGTAGACGTGCGTCCGGATTGGGAAGTGCCTACCGGATCCAGTGCCACTCGTGCAGATTCATGTAGGCGGTCGTGTTGGGCGTGGGCGGCGTGGGTCCCTCCAGATCCGCCGAATAGGCGATCACCCCGAGAGCAAAATACAGGGGCAGTGCGGGCAGGTCCTCCATCAAATTCTTATGGGCCTGGACGAAGAGCTGCCTGCGCTGAGTGATGTCCAGGGTTGTGGCGAGCCGTTCGATAATCCGATCGTTTTCTGGATTGAGCCAGCCCGGCTTGTTCAGGCCGCGCCATTGGTTATCGACGGTGGAGATCTGCGGCCCATAGAACTTCTCGGGGGTCGAGGCATAGGTATCCCGCCATGCCTGGAACGTCGACTTCATCTCACCGCTTCGATTCAAGATGCTTCCGGCCTGCAGGTTCAACTGCGCGTCTATTCCGGCCCGCCGGAAATAGTCTGCAACCGCAGTCGTCTCCTCACCATCCGGTCCTTCGGCGACGCCCATAACCTCAGGCGCAAATCGGCCCTCCGCGCGGCTGGCAAAGAAGCCGTCTCCGCCCTTTGCGAAGCCCGCTTGTCCCATCAACTCCTCGGTTCTCCGCGGGTCGAAGGCATACTTCGGGACGACCTGAAGCAGGTCCGGATGGTAGACCTCGGTCGGCTGGGCCAGGGACATGGCGACTGGTCCTTCACCGTCGGTTAGCGCGTCGGTCAGGGCCTGGCGATCAATGGCATGGAGGCTCGCCTTCCGGACGCGCAGATCGAGAATGGCGCGGGGGTTTACGACATCGGGGCGCAACTGCGCGATGAGCTCGCGGTCCTGGTTTGGCGTGAGGACCACCACACCCTCTCCCGACGCGGCCCACTGGTTTCGCAAGGTGACCGCGTGCGTGAACCGAAGAGCCAGGTTGGGAGCAAAGTCGCTCTCCTTTGCCAGGAACCGGGTGACGATGACGTTGGGGTCTCCACTCCACATAACGACGATCTTGTCGATCTTGGGGCGACCAAACACGTAGTCGGCGAAGGCCGTGCCCTCGATGAAGACCCCGGGTTCCCATTTGGTCATTCGGTACGGTCCACTGCCCACGAAACCGTTGGTCCAATACGGGTGACTCTCCAAACCAGCCTTGTCGACGGCAACCTTTTCGAGCGCCTCGCCGAGGATGTGCTTGGGAAACGGCCCAAGAGAGCGGAAGCTGGGAATCGCCGCGTCAACCCATAGATCGCGCCAGCGGATTACAACCGTATCCGACGCTGGCGCGACGACATCTTCGATCGCCTTGAACTCAGCCAGATTGATTTGAACGCCCAGGTTGAGCTCAACCCTTGCCCGTAGCAGTTGATAGCTGAACACCGTGTCTTCGGCGGTTAGCGGCGCGCCATCGTGCCAGGTGAGGCCGGGCTTGAGCCGAAAGGTCGTCTCCATTCGGCCATCGGGAAAGACCTTCCACGTGTCCGTGTTTAGCTCGGGAGCACTGCCGAGCACACCCCACGGATATCCATCCTTCAGAGAGACGAGGGGGGATCCAAACATGCTCACGGTGAAGTTCGCTCGACCGGCGACGTTGTCGGTGATCTCGGGATGGGGCTCATTGCTCATGTAGACCCGTAATGGGCGGCTCTGAGCATCTGAGCCGGTCGCCTCAACAGGCGCCGGGCCGGCGCCTGGCCGAACTGCCGGACCACATGCGGTTGCCACCAACACGTTCATGAGCACCAGAATCGCAATCGGCGAACCGAGATTCGACATCACTGCAGCTTCCTCCCCCGGCTGGGCTCGAGACCGGATCTACGTCATCCTCGTCCGTTCACGTGGCTAAGCTTGTTGTGCACAGGGCCGCTCTCGGTGGTGAAACCGAGGGAAGTCTGCATTCGCGCAAACACAGCCACGACCCGCTATCAACGCGCCCAAGCGGAAATGATCGCGCTACGCTTTCTCCTCGCGATAAAGCCCCACCGCCTCCGTCAACGGGTAGTCGCCGATGGTGAACAGAAACGCTGGCTCGCTCTTCGACAGGTTGCGGTGCTGATGCCAGCGCCAGGTGGGGACCGTGAACTGATCGTGGTCCTCCCACTCCAGCTCTTTCGGGCTCTGGAGATCGAGCGTCGTCACGCCGCGCCCACCGACCACCAGGTAGCGCACTGCGCCCGTGTGCCGATGGGGTCGCGTGGCTTCGCCAGGCCGCAGCATCTGGATCCGAGCACCCATGGTGGGGAGGGTGTGCCCGCCCGTGACCGGATTCGCATACTCGAGGATCACGCCGTCGTACGGATCGTCGTCTTCCTCCGCGGCCATCCGCTCGAGGACGGGGAGCGTGTCGCGAAACTTGTAGGTGAAGGGAACCAGCGGATCCTGGCTGCCAATGAGCCGAGGCGGCCGCGCACTTCCGTAGACCTGGCCGTGGAAGCCTTGCCCATGGGCGATGGGCTGAACAGCCAAGCCCCCATCCTCCCGGTCGGGCCAGTCCTCCCAGAACTCGGCCCCAAGCAGCGTGACGAGCTGGTTGTCGAGCATGTCCATCCACACGACCGGCTCCGTGCCCGGATTCGAATGGTCGTGCCAGCCCCAGTTCGGTTGGACGAGGAGGTCGCCGGGCTCCATCAGCATCTTCTCGCCGTTGCACGTCGTATAAGCCGAGCCGTCGCCCTGCACGATTAGCCGCATCGCGGACATCGTGTGGCGGTGGGCCGGGGCTTGCTCGCCGGGCATGACGATCTGATAACCGCCGACGAGCCGGCGCTCGGTCATTTCGAGGCTCACGACGTCGGCCGCTTCCAGCAAGAGGGGGTACACGTCTTTGAAATGGGTCACCCGCGGTTCGGGAGTTGGCGGCGGGTCCGGGCGCATCCAGAAGGCGAAGAGTCCCCGTTGGCGAATCTTCTGATTGAGCGCCTCCAGTTGGTCGTTCGTCTCGCCGACGAGGTACTTCTCGCGCTTTTTCTGCTCGAGGGCTGCCAGATAATCCTCGCTCACCTTTTCCTCCCTGTTCCGAGCCGAAAGTTTCGGTGACGCGCGACGTCGCCGCCCGCGGCAACGCGGTTAGAGTTTGTAGAGACTCGCGGCGTTTTTCCAAAGGACCTGGTCGCGTGCTTCGCCCGAAAGGTCGCGCAGGCAGCGCTCGATCGTTTCCTGGGTTCTGGGCCAGCTCGAGTTCGCCATCGGGAGGTTCGTCGACCAGAGAATGTGGTCGGCGCCGAAGTAGTTTGCGTAGGGCGCCACGGCGTCGAACCACCCGTTGAAGTAGCACTGGCGCCGAAACATCTCGATCGGCGTCATCTCGTACCCTTCGTGCGTAACACCATCGAACGTCCAGGGCTCGTGCAGCACGCCGTCGACCTCGAACTGATGGCTGGTCCATTCGAGGTGGATCATTCCCCAGCTCAGCGCACTTTCCGCGAACACGAACCGCAGGCGCTCATGCCTCAGTGCCACTCGAGACATCATGTAGAGGGTGACGAGGGTGGAGCTGTTGACGGGCAACATGACGTCGGCGATTGCCTCGGCCAGCGCGTGGGTAGGGGCGTGGGGCGCCTGCCGCGAGCCACCTGCATGCAGGCAGAGCGGCACGTCAAGCTCTTCACACACGGCCCAGACTGACTCCCATTCCGGCTCTCCCACGAAGGGCACCGCCCTGAACTCCATCGGCACGCCAGGAAACACCACCCCTCGGTGCCCTTTGGCCACCGCTCGGCGGATCTCGGCCACCGCCGCTTCGGGTGGCCAAAGCGGCACGATGCACTGGGGAATGAATCGCTCGCTGGCGGCGGCCCATTCCTCGATCAGCCAATCGTTGTAGGCTTGCACACAGGCAAGCTCGAGCTCTGGATCCTCCAGGTGCGCGAAGGCTTCACCCGCGGCCCCCGCCACCGTGGGGTAGAGCACGGAGTAGTCGATTCCGCCGGCATCCATTATGTTGAGGCGCTCGGCTGGGACGTACGCGGCCGCCGGGACCTCGTCCCAGCGGGTCAGCTCGGCGTTTCGGTCGCCCATTAAGGCGCCCGGACGAGCGATGGCCCCGTCCATGAGGGCTCGGCCGTCGAGTACCCAGTGATCAATCCCGTCCGTGCGCTCGAGGCGTGGAATGCGATCGCCAAACTGCCGTTTCGAGAGCCGGGACGTCCATAGGTCAGGCGGCTCCTGCACGTGATCGTCGGTGCTGACCAGGCCGAACTTCAGGTTCAAGGGAGCGCCGCCGGAGCGGGTCCATCGGCCTTGACCTGGTAGACGCGAAGGGCCGTCTCGTACAGCAGCTTGCGCCGCTCGGCGTCAGGCACGCCCGTGAGGATTCGCTCGATGACCTCCCACGATCGTGGGTAGAACGCGCTGATGTGGGGCAGGTCCGATTCCCACATGATGTTGTCGATGCCGATATCGTGGCGGGTTTTGATTCCCTCGTCTTCAAACCAAAAGCTGCCGAACATTTGCCGGCGGATGGTCTCGCTGGGTCGAGTTTTGATCCCTTCGGTCCAAAGGTGGCGCGTCTCCCACGCGTGGTCGCACGCGGCGATCGCGTAGTTGAACCCGGAAATGCCGTTCTCCGCGAAAACGAACTTCACCCGGGGGAAGCGCTCAGTGAGTCCAGAGAAGATCAGATGGGGAATCGTCCGGGCGGGCCCGACGCCACATCCCGCGGTGAAGGATGTGTGGTCCTGCCGCGTCGTATAGCCGCTCCAGTTGCTCCAGGTTGCGGTGCGTCCCCAGCCTTCACCGAAGCCTCCACCGGCGTGAAAGTGAACCGGAACCCCGAGCTGCTGGCAGACTTCCCACACCGGGTCCCAGTAGGTCTCGGTAATGGCGGGCAGGCCGCGTGGCGCACTTCCCAGACTTACGCCGCGATGACCGCCCTCAACCGCGCGCTCGACCTCGCGCGCGGCGGTGCTCGGATCCTGGAGCATGGGGACGACGGCGAGCGCCCAGTAGCGGTCGCTCACGCGAAACCATTCGGAAAGCGTGTCGTTGTAGGCGCGCACCGTGTCGAGCTCGAAATCGGGGTCGCCGTACTGGTGGAAGGTCATACCGGGCGCGCCCGTATTGGGGAAGAGGACCTCCGCGTCAACGCCGTCGATGTCCAGCGCTTTCAGCCGCTCCTGAGGATCGTAGGCCAGCCTTGGGACTTCCTCCCACCGCTTCGGGTATCGGGGAAACGGCTCACCCATGAACGCGGGGCAGTTGCAAAGGTCCCGCTCCGTCGCTCGACCGGGCTTGCCGTTGATAGCCCAGATCTCGACCAGCTCCCCATCACGCTCCTGCTCGACGATGTGGGGAATGCGATCGCCCCATTTCTGCGCCGACATGCGAGACGTGAAGTCGGTTCGATCGTGGGCCACGTGGGAATCGGTGCTGATGAGTCCGAATTTGATCTCCATCACGTCTCTCCTGCGACCTCGGAGCGCGCTCGTGGTAGTGCGGAAGGGACCCCGGGCCAGCCACGCTGGGCCGGGGTCCCTTCGCTGTTCTTCGCGTCGTTTCTATCGCGTCCCGTCGCTAGACGAGAACCGCCGACTTCCGGCGGGCCTCCACCTCGGGGCGATACTTCTCGCTGAGCTGGTTCCAGCGCTCCGCGGCCTTCTTGGCTCGCTCGCCCGTGGGATCCTGCGGGCCGAGCGAGAACGGCGGCCGCGCGGCGCCCGGCTTGATGTAGCCGGTGAACGCCTGGACGTCGCCACCTTGGACGTCAGGAAGCTGCGCCGGATTGCGGTCTTCCCCGCCTCCATCGCCGCGCATCTCACGCTGGATGCGCTTCGCGGTCTCGATGTCACCTTCCATGCAGGCCTGGTACAGCCGAATGACCGGCCACGGGCCCTGCCAGGCATTGATCGACCAGCAGCCCGCCGCTCCCATGCCGATGTACGGGTACATCTGCATCTGGTTCACCATGT
>Ga0080064_1002534_pt1 | contig 30547 bp, 37 predicted proteins | sample Subgrocontami54m_FD_69260 | JGI IMG/M metagenome (GOLD analysis project Ga0080064, IMG submission 69260) | Subsurface groundwater microbial communities from S. Glens Falls, New York, USA - GMW46 contaminated, 5.4 m (SPADES assembly) (version 2) ...
CGTGGAGAGGGACGCTTAGCGGTCCGGGATTATTGCATCCGGGGAAGAATGGGAGGCTTTTTTCATAAGAGATGAGAAAATTTATTCAAAAGGCACTAAAAAGGATTGCCAATATCGCGAGACCAGGAAGGGAAGAAAAAACAAACCCCGGCGGGAAGCACTTCATAAATCAACCGCCTGATGCTAAAGCGGATGCGGGGGGGGTGCTTGTCAGCCAGGGGGAAACGTCACCGGCGGGCAGGCCTCGCCGGAGACGAACCGGCAAAGGCGGCCGGGTTGGCGCTACAGAGCCTGCGGCCACTGTCGCCATGCCGGAAGTGCCTTGGCGGCTTTCTCAATTCAAGGTGGCGCCGCTCGAGGGTAAAACCAGGTTTCACGATTTTGCCCTCCCCGATGCACTCATGCACGCCATCAGCGATCTCGGCTTTCAATATTGCACGCCCATCCAGGCAGAGATTTTGCCCTGTGCTCTCTCCGGCAAGGATGCCAGCGGCCGGGCCCAGACCGGCACCGGTAAGACGGCGGCTTTCCTGATAACCGTTATTACCAGGATGTTGAACAACCCCCTTCAGGGCAGCCGGCGTCCCGGTACGCCGCGCGTCCTGGTGCTGGCGCCTACCCGCGAACTGGTAATGCAGATTACCGCGGAAGCTATTCAGCTTGCCAAGTACACGGATCTGAAAGTTATTGCCGTGTTCGGGGGTATGGATTATGAGAAGCAGCGGCGGCAACTGGTTGATCTCCCGGTAGATATCATGGTGGCGACTCCCGGTCGGCTGCTTGACTTTCAGCAGCGCCAGGACCTAAACCTCAGCAAAACCGAGGTGATAATCATCGACGAAGCGGATCGCATGCTCGATATGGGCTTTATCCCCGATGTTCGTAAAATAATTCACAGCACCCCGCCTAAGGAAAGACGTCAGACCCTGCTTTTCAGCGCTACCTTAACGGAAGCGATTACGCGTTTGGCTGCCCAGTGGACCAAGGACCCCGTGACCGTAGAGATCAAGCCGGAACAGGTGGCGGTGGATACGGTGGACCAGATTGTCTATATTGTGACCACCGATAAAAAATTCGCACTGCTTTACAATATCATTAAAAAGGAAAACTTGGAGAGGGTTTTGATATTCTGCAATCGCCGGGATGAGGTGAACAGACTGGCGGAGATACTTACCCGTTATGGGATAGACAATGCTGAGCTTTCCGGTGAAGTTCCCCAGAAGCAGCGGATTCAACGTCTCGAACAGTTCAAACTGGGGAAAATACGCGTGCTCGTAGCTACCGATGTGGCCGGACGTGGCATCCACATCGAGGGGATGAATCATGTGATCAATTTTACGCTGCCCCATGATCCGGAAGATTATGTGCACCGAATTGGCCGTACCGGCCGTGCTGGCGCCGCCGGCACTTCCATCAGCTTTGCCGATGAGGCAGATGCTTTTTACATTTCTCCCATAGAGGAATTCATGGGGCGGAAATTGAGTTGCATCGAGCCGGACGATACCTGGCTCGTGCTGCCCAGGCCGCTTGTCGCCAAACGCCGCCGGATTCCACCTGGTATGCCGGGAGGGGAACTAAGGAAAGGGGGAGCCAAGGAGGCCGGGCAACGCCCTCGCCGCAGGTGACCTGCAGAAGGTCGAACCGGCGCCAGTATGCCAGGTCATATTATTGGATAAATTCAGTAAACGTTGACTTTTAATCGGAGATTTGGATATTAACACAAGCACTCCTTCTAACAAGGGCGGTTTCTTATGGAAATAGAGGCCAAGGCGGGCAGGGAAGGCATGATTCTGGCCGTCAATATCAGCGAGAAAAAGGGAACGAAGAAGAGGAATGTGGGTGTCGGCCGTCTGATAAAAGGCTGGGGCATGGATGCCGACGGCCATGCGGGCGATTGGCATCGGCAACTCAGCCTGCTGTCCAAAAAAAGCATTGAAAAAATCAGGGACAAGGGACTACCGGTTGACTATGGCGATTTTGCAGAAAATCTGTCTATTGAAGGTATCGACCTTCATCTCTTGCCTGTGGGAACAAGGCTTTCCATCGGTGATGGAGCGGTTATCCGGATCACACAGATCGGTAAAGAGTGTCATACCAGATGCAACATTTTTTACCAGGTGGGGGATTGCGTGATGCCTCGGGAAGGGGTGTTTGCGGAAGTGCTTGATGAAGGAGAGGTCAAGACAGGCGATGCGGTTAAAGTTATGGACGAAGACTCTACATAAACGGCGTTTACACAAAAGGCTTGCTATATTTTGGACAGTGGTATAGAAGCCAACCCCGTTTTAGTGACATAATCCTTACCCGAACCCGGTGTTCGGGATTTAAAGCCGAGAGGAGGTAGTAAATTGAGAAGATACGAAACAATCTTCATCACGTACGCAGATTTACCCGAGGAAGACATCAATGGTCTGGTGGCACGTTACAGCGCCATCATCACAGACCGCCAAGGCATCGTCGTCAAGATAGACAAGTGGGGCAAGAGGAAGCTTGCCTACGAAATAAATAAGCAACCCCGAGGCTTCTATGTGCTTATTGATTTTGTCGGCACCGCCGCCATTGTTACCGAGTTGGAAAGAAATCTCCGGATCAGCGACCAGATATTAAAATACATGACGGTCAAAATTCTGGATACGGTAAATCTGCAAGATCTTGAGGAAGAGATGAATCCCCGCGTTGTCGAAGAAAAGGTAGAGCCGGCATCTGTCCCCGACCAGGAGACAGCCGCAATTCCTGATAACGCTGAGGCGCCGTTAGCGACCGGGGAGGGTGAAGCCCCTGCACCAGGGTCTGAGAGTGAGGAGGAGGTAGAATAAATGGCAATCCCGGAAAGAGCCACCAGAGACCAGAGGCCCCAAAAGAAGTTCTTCCATAAACGGAAATTCTGTAAATTCTGTAATGATTCAACGTTGAAAATAGAGTACAAACAACCGGGCGGCCTGAAAGAGTTCGTTACGGAAAGGGGCAAGATTATGCCCCGGAGAATCAGCGGCAGTTGCGCGAAACACCAACGGGAGATAACGGTAGCGATAAAAAAGGGCAGGATGATTGCTCTGATGCCCTACGTTGTTGCCGAGGGCAAATAACTGAGATTGCTTAAAAGCGCAGCTACCCTAAACTAAGACGTTCGATTGGGCAGGTTCCGTATTTGGAAAAACAAAGGGGCATTTATTTTAATAGAGATTTCTTGAGGGCCGTGCTGTTTGTCTCGCTGCTCTGTTTCTTTGTGCTTATAGTGCCGCCGTTGGGGGCGGGCGCCATCCCCTTTATGCCGCTCTTTGTGATTTATTGCTACGCAAAGCACGGTCGGCAAAAAGGATTCACCATCGTGGTTGCGTCTTTATCGCTGGCGTTTGTTTTTTTAGCTCTTTTAGGCGCCTTTGCGGGTTTGCCCTTGGTTGCCACCCTGGTCTTAGCGGGGGTCATCATCGCTGAATGCCTGCAAAAAAAATACTCTATCGAAAAGACCATTCTGCATGCCGTGGCGGCGCTTTTCCTCCTGGGGGCCGCGCTAATATCATACCAGGCATTTATTACAAACGAGACGCCCTGGCATTTGGTGCAAACCAACCTCACAAGGCAGTTAAAAATCAGTGTGGACTTTTATGGCAACTTGCCCATCGCCAAGGAACAGGCCGAGCTGGTCAAGGGAAATATTCCGGCAATAGCCGCTGCTCTTACCATGATATTCCCTGCACTATCTCTTGTGGCCTTGATGTTTATGGTATGGGCTAACCTCCTGCTGGCGAGGCCGCTACTTCATAGGTACGGTCTGCCTGGCCCCGACTTCGGCGATTTAAGTACCTGGAAAGCGCCGGATAAAATGGTTTGGTATTTGATTGGCGCCGGTGTTATGATCCTCATGTCCGATGGTGGAACGGGGATTATAGGTTGGAACATGCTGATCGTGATTTGTGCAGTTTACATGTTTGCCGGACTGGCCATTGTCAGTTATTTCCTGAAAAAAAGTCCGTTTCCAGCAGGTTTTAGATACTTGATTTATTTCCTTATTTTTGCCCAACAGATCGTCACCTTGCTGGTTACGGCTGTAGGTTTGTTTGATTTATGGGTTGATTTTCGCAAACTTAACAAGACGGTGGGAGACCCCGTCGTTTAGTCTGTTTTAGGAGTGTGGTTATGAACTTGATATTGAAAGAGAATGTTGCGGCACTGGGAAACGCGGGGGATACTGTAAAGGCTTCTGATGGTTATGCCAGGAATTATTTGATTCCGCAGGGGCTGGCGATTGAGGCCAACACAAAAAACATGAAAGCCCTTGAGCACGAAAAAAAACATATTTTCCAATTGGTGGAAAAAGAAAAGAAAAAAGCGGCAACGCTCGTGGAGCAGCTGGCAGGAATTACTTGCACTGTTGCCCGGCGGGTAGGCGATCAGGATAAGCTATTCGGTTCCGTGGGGGCGAAGGACATCGAGCAAGTTCTGCAGGAAGCCGGTTTGTCCATTGAAAGAAAAAATATCCTTTTGGATGAACCCCTGAAAGCGTTGGGGGAGTATGTCGTGAAAATCAAGCTGCCGGCCGGTGTGGTGGCGGAAGTCAAGGTACATGTAGTAGCTGAGGCTTAGAAAAGGGATGCAAGAGAACTCCTCTCTGTTACATAAAGTCCCCCCCCAGAATGCTGAGGCTGAGCAGTCCATTCTGGGCGGCATCCTTTTGGATAACCAGGCGCTCAACACCGTCCTTGAGTTGCTGGGTACCAAGGACTTCTACAGTGAGAGCCACCGCCGGATTTTTGCGGCCATCATCGAACTGTCGGACAGAAATGAGCCGGCTGATCTGATTACTCTGACGAACATCCTGAAAAGCAAGAAACACTTGGATGGTGTGGGTGGGACGGCCTATCTTGCCTCCCTTGTGGATAACGTCCCTTCCGCAGCGAATATTGCCTATTATGCAAAGATAGTCAAAGAAAAGGCAATTCTCCGGCAGCTAATCGACACGGCAACCGGCATTTTGCAGAACACCTATGAGCGCGGCACGGATGTTGATCAGGTTTTGGATGAGGCGGAACATGCCATCTTCGAGATCTCTGAAAACAAGATCAGGCCTTCTTTCTATCTTTTGAAAAACATCATCAAGGATAGTTTTAAATCCATCGAAAATCTTTATGAAAAAAAGGATTTAATAACCGGCGTTTCCACCGGATTTGATAAACTTGATGAGCTGACTTCGGGCCTGCAGAAATCGGATTTAATCATCATTGCCGGCCGGCCCAGTATGGGAAAGACCGCCTTTGCCCTTAACCTCGCCAGTCATGCCGGGGTGGAGCTCGGTCTGCCTGTTGCCATTTTCTCCCTGGAAATGGCTAAAGAGCAATTGGCCATGCGCATGCTGTCGGCCGATGCCAAGGTTGATTCCCAGCGTCTGCGGCGGGGCTTAGTGGGGGAAACGGATTGGCCCAAGCTCACGACGGCGGCGGGGCGGCTTTCGGAAGCTCCCATTTATATTGACGACACCCCCTCTATCACGGTGCTGGAAATGAAGGCGAAGGCCCGCCGTTTGAAGGCGGAAAGCGGCTTGGAACTGGTGGTCATCGATTATCTGCAGCTTATGAGAGGAAGTGGCCGTAGAGATTCACGGGAACAGGAAATTTCGGAGATTAGCCGTTCTTTAAAGGCCCTGGCCAAGGAATTAAGCGTTCCCGTCATCGCCCTTTCCCAGTTGAACAGAAAAGTGGAGGATCGCACCGACCGCCGGCCGCATATGGCGGATCTGCGGGAATCCGGGGCCATTGAGCAGGATGCCGATTTGATTGCCTTCATCTACCGGGACGAGGTTTACAATAAATCGGAAGACAACCCGGAAAAAGGCATTGCGGAAATCATCATCGGCAAGCAGCGGAACGGCCCCATCGGCATCGTGAAACTGGCTTTCCTGGAAAGATATACCTCTTTCGAACAACTGGCCCGCACGGATGACTCCGTCGGCTACTCTTAATGGCGCAGCTATAATCGCGGCCTCATTCCCACACTGTAATCAAAACATTATTGTTTGTGGTAATGTTAGCTTCCGTGCGGTTCATGTAACCGGCTGGAATCAGCAAACGCTCATCGTCTGTTATTCGTACGTAGCTGTTCCATGTATTAACCAAGTGCGGGCCATCTTGACCCAAGGTAGCAATAGCGACCACCCCATCCTTCTTCAGCACTTCAAGCATTTTGTCCGGAATCATCGTAACTACCTCCTCTTGTATGTATGGTTATACGATCTGACACATCGCAAATGTGTGACTTTTTTAAAGGTCAGCGGCCGGCAGCTTTTTGCCAGTCCGCTTGAATGGTTATGTGAAGAGGTATGCGTTATAGACGCCATTCTTCTATTTCATCTATTCGCAACAATCTATGCCCCTCGAAAACTGTTAGGATATCAAGATTATTCCCCTTTATCCTGTAGACGATTCGATACTTTCTAAAAATCAACTCTCGTATATCAGGGTTGGAAATTTCTGGAACAGTTCTTCCTCGGAGAGGTTTGTCCGACAGGGTTTCTGCATGTTCTATAAGCTGAACAACAAATTTCTCGGCTCGTTCGGGACTGTCCTGCGATATGTAATCCTCAATCTCGAACAATCGTACAGAGCTTCATTAGTCCATTTGATTCTCATCACATGCTTCTTCTCGCATTCAATGCAGCCTTAAGTTCCTTAGTACTACAAACATTTCCGCTTTCCGTATCCGAAATTCCTTTGCTGACAGAATCAAGGAAAGCTTTTTTATAAACCAGTTCATCGTAGTCACTGGGAGATAGGAGAACTCCAGCGGGTTTTCCGTTCTGTGTTATAATTAACGGATGCCCGACTTTTTGAATACTTTTAAACTATTTAGAGATGCCTGCTTTAAACTCCGCAATGGGAACAATATCATTTGAAATTGAAATGGTTTTTCATGTAGTGGCTCCTTATTCTGCTGTATTTAACGGCCTAAATATAGGCCAATATAATGGCTAAATCAAGTTTTTTCACATAACGGCAAAATCAGCCGGCGCTGCAAGCGATCGGCTGGATTGCCGTGTATACGCCCGGCACGGGCGTGAACTTATGGGGTGGAAGTCCCCTGTACGTGAATTCTGTTAATGTTCTGTAAACATTGGCACAAGTACTAGCCGAAGGCAAGGGCGGAACCGCGAGGAACCGTCCGAAGGAAGCCGGAGCGCAAAGCTGCGAGCTAAGCCTGCCCCGGACCTGATCCGGGGAACAGAAACAGCATATAAGGCCCAGTCTCCGGGTTAGTCAGCACCACATGACGAAACCCGGGATTCGGGAGATAGGGTAAATGCTGCGGTTGTGCAGTCACAGTTCACGTTCTTATCCGGGGATACCTGTCCGATGTGGGGTCGTATTCTACGACAGCGCCCTGTGTGGCAACACACAGGGTGATCGGAGAGGAGTCAGCAAAGGCCATAGTGTGGGAAACCACCATTCTTGGCGGCGTGGTGGGTGGAAACGAGCCCGGTGAATAAGAAAGCCGGGAGGTCTCATCCTGCCGAAGGGCCGAACCCAAAGTATGGGGAATAGTCCCTATATGTTCCGTAGCGTGATGAACCCGAACGGGGGAGCGAATATACGGGCGCGATGTAAGGTATGCTATCCTCAAGTATCAACTTGCAGTGGCCGTCATTTATTCAAAGAGCTGCGAGTGATATTTTAACCGACTACGGTCCGTTTGTCTTTGGGAACCGCCCGGTGCGGACCCGCATGCCGGGTGGTGTGGGGGCTGGGGGAGAAAAACCCCCGGCTACCCGATTAGCATTTTATTGCAAGGCTATAAGCCTTTTAAGAAGAATGTCTTCAACATTCTGCCGGGAATCTAGTACAGACAAAACATAAACTATGTTGTCAGATACTCTATACATAATCCGCCACGGCCCAATAATGAGTTCACGGTATAGCGTAATTCCCTGATCCTGCAATTCTGGAACAATTCGCCCGCGATCTGGAAAAGCACTAAGGCTCTCCGCTCTTTTTTTTATTTCCCTGAATGTTTTGCTTGCTTGTAAGGGATTTTCTCTGGCGATATATTTGATGATAGACAGAAGATCTTTTTCCGCAGTCTCAGACCACCACACGTCATATGATTTCTTCATGCCATTTTTTCTTTCAGAATGGTTTCAATCGCCTCAAAAACCTGGTTTTGGGATTTGATTTTCCCCTTTTTGATATCTTCTTCGCCCTGAGAGAGTAGTTTAAGAATTCCAATAGCGTTTCTCATATTCTCGTAGCTTTGGGGATCCTGGAGCACTGCCCTGAGTTCTCCATTTTGTGTAATTAGAACGGGGCGATGTGTTTCATTGATTTGTCTCAACAATTCAGGCGCATTTGCTTTTAAGTATGTGATTGGTTTGATATCCTTAGAAATGTTCATTTTATTACCTCCAGTCCGCATAGAGTACCACAAAAAGACCGGGTGTCAACGTTTTAATTTTTCTATCGCTAACGCCAGGCATCACCGGGAGGCCGGCTTTATGGCCGATCCGGTGGATGCCGTGGTTATGCAAGCTTCTTTTGTCTTCTAATGATTTCCACCAGTGATCTCAGTGCCTGATTCACTGAATCATGGTCAGGAAAAACCCTCGCAACGTCTGGTTCGATGACTACGACGTTCGCGCTTTCCTCATATCTTTTTGCATATTTGCCCCGAACGCCTTTGCTGAAATCGTATTCTTCAAGCATGTCCGGCTCTTTTTGTATTCTCTTCATATTGCTTCCTTTCTTTTTTGGATGCCTTTCGTGCACTAATCAGTCTTATCTTGTCGCCCCTTTCCGTGTGAACAACTACCAGAAGACGATCTTTGTGAGAGTTTCCGATCAAGACGAACCGGTCTTCTTCCTCGGAATGCAAGGGATCACAAATGACCAGAGACAAGGTGTCTCGGAAGGCAGTGCTTGCTTCGTCAAAAGAAATGCCATGGATTGCCAGGTTTTCTTTCGCCTTGTTCGGGTCCCATTCAAACAGAAGCATTCATCATCCCCCGGAGTTTCATTATACCCTTACCACCAACGTTTGGCAATCAGAGCGGATTCTCGCAGTTCATACCCATGCTTAGCCGTCTCCTCCTTAGAAACCATGAAGAACCGATCATCCTTCAAAAAGGGAGGACGTTTACGACAGGAACGTTAACCTCAAGATAAATCCTCTGGTTCTTTGTAAATCCATTGTCTGTAAGCACACGAGCAAGGCTCACTTTCCTGCCATGATTGTCTCTTAGATCAGGCGAAATCCAAACAACAGGCATATTCGGGGTTGTCCTAAGTCCAGCTTCGTATTGTTGAGGACCCACCTGCAGTGTAATGGGTATTCGTAGATTGTCTTGGTAAGGAAACGGTAGGGCATTGTGTTTGTCTATTACGATTTCCATACGCTCAAGGCCATCAGCATAGAATTGGGAAAGACCCCTGATATGTCCGTGTGGCATATATTTCTCCTTTTGATTATGCAGCATAACGAAAAGCTGAGCCGGAGCAGCCCAGCGGGCTGCTCCGGCTCTAGCGGCTGGTTCTGTGGTCTTTATTATTTCACTGTGCCCACTGCATGTTGAGCTTGCGCTTGGAGGCAGAACAGTCCCTCAGGTAAAGGTTGATAAGGCTCTGGTAAGGTATGTTGGTCTCCTCCGCCATTTTCTTGAAGTACTCAAGCACGTCCGGGCTCATCCTAAGGGTAACGTGTTTCTTGAGACTCTTGGCATAGGGATTCGGCCTGGACTTCATCTTAGACAGGTCGTATTCGTCTTTCATGTCACTATCTCCTGTAAAATTTGGCTTCGTTCGCTGTAGCCTTCCGGGCCGAAATAATCCTGATCTCTGACTCGCTTTCACGATAGCAGTGGCAGACCATCACGAGCCTAAGATGAGAACTAAGACCAAGCAGAAGGAATCTATCCTCCCATTCCGAATGTATGTCATCGTAAAACTCCATGGCAAAATCGTCATAGAAAACGGTCTGCGCTTCCTCGAACGATACGCCGTGATTCCTGAGGTTCTCTTTAGCCTTTGCGGAATCCCACTCAAATCGAAGTTCTGACATATTTACATTGTATTTACGGTTAAGAATTAGTCAAGTGGTTTTTTTACAGGTCTCATGTGATCACATAACGCAGCCCTCAGCGGTTGCCGGAACGCGCAGCGTGGAGGCAATCCGACTGCAGGGCAGGGCCTGGTTATGATCCGTGCTTGCTTCCATACGCGTCAAGGTCATTCACCTTTCGGTACTTGTTCCAGTCTCGTTCCAGTATCTTGAGCTGATCATCGTCGATCACAGACAACTTCCTCAATGCGAACAAAGCCGAACGTATCGAAATCGGCGCTAGCACCATATCTCCGCCACATTTTCCGCAAGTCGAACGTGGTGGTTCGATGCCCTTCGCCTGCTTAATAGAAGTTCTCTTTTCCGTCATCTTACGACAAAAAACGCCAAGGTCTGTCCAAGTGATCTCGTTCGACCAGTAAATTTCTAGGTCATCGAGCATCTCCGGGAACCAAGCTCTCTGTGCATCACCAGCTGGCATGTTGTTCTGTCCGTCGTGTGAAACTCATATGCATGATTAGGATATCGGATAATCACGATAACAATCAAATATATAGCTTCTCATGTAGGATCCAATAGATTTGGAAGTCATTAGCCCCTCGTAGACTTCCTTCGGTACGCCTTCGTATGCCCAAATTTTCCCTTTAGTGAACACTACCTCGAGCAGCTTTTCTTCCGGATCGTATCCGACAGCATAAATCATACTTGAATTAACTCTCGTCAAAGTTTTAATCATTTCTCTTCCTTCATAAAATAAGGCGCGGGGGCACAACTTCCGCGAAACGGCACGGGCTATCACCCGTCGCCTTGATTGACTGGTTAGGCAATAAATATGGGAAGTGTCCCCCTATTCCTATTCTGCCCGGCAGCTCTTTAGTTGACTGCAAAAAATCGATATGGGACTATAACTTGCTGTATTTTAATGTCAATAGTTTTTCGCCTTTGCGTGTAAATTTTCCTGTGTAAATTTTCCTTGACAACAAAAAAACTTCGTATTAGAGTCCGCACGAAAGAACGATCGTTCGCTAAGGCAAGGCAACATCGTTGTACGCTGGCTAGACGGCCAGTCAAGAGGAGAGGTAAGTGAGTAAATCCAATCTGGAAAAAAAAATTCTGGATACGGCGACAGAGCTGTTTGCCGAGCACGGCTTCGTCAAGGCGTCGATTCGCGACATCGCCAAGCAGGTCAATGGCAGCAATTCCTGCCTTTACGTTTATTTTAAAAACAAGGATGAGATTCTGTTCCGCATCATTACGGATGTGGGAGCGGAGCTTATTCTTGCGCTAAAAACGGTGATTAGCGAAAACGAAGATCCCGTTGAATGCCTGAAGCAGATGATATATACGCAGGTGTTACTTTCCATGAATGCACCGAAAAAAATGAAAATTTATCTGGAAGAGCAATACCAGTTGCCGCCGGTCTTGAAGGAACGGGCGTTGCAACAGCATCGGGAGATTTATGATCTTTATTACGGCGCGATTGTCGCTTTGGAAAAAGCGGGGCTTCTCTGTGAGCAAATTGATAAGGTGGTCATGACTTTTGGAATTTTTTCCCATATGAACTGGGTCTATCGCTGGTTAAATCCCGCCGGGCCGCTTTCCGTCGAAGCAGTGGCAAAGCACAGCATCACGATGCTCTTGCGCTCCATCTTGCAAAATCCACCTTCTGAGGTGCGGGTATAAGTAGTAATGAAAACCATCTATGCTGTAAAGGAGGTCTTATGAATTATGAAAACATCATCTACGAGATGAAGGAAGGTATCGGCTTTCTCACCGTCAATCGCCCCGACAAACTGAATGCTCTGAATGATCGGGTTATCGATGAAATCTTGCACCTGCTCTCCGAGGTAAAGCGCCATGATGAGGTAAAGGCGCTGATCGTGACCGGTTCGGGGTCAAAGGCCTTTGTTGCGGGCGCTGACATTCCGGAGATTCAGGAGATCGGTTTGAAAGAGGGCCTCGATTTCCCCCGGAAAGGCCAGGAGATGACCCGGAACCTGGAAGAACTGGGCAAACCCAGTATCGCGGCCGTAAACGGCTTGGCCTTGGGCGGCGGATGTGAATTGGCCCTGGCCTGTACCTTCCGCATCCTGTCCGAAAACGCCAAGTTGGGTTTGCCGGAACTGGCCCTGGGCGCCATGCCCGGCTATGGGGGGACGCAGCGCATGAGCCGGATGATCGGAAAATCCCGCGCGCTTTGGATGATGCTGACAGGCGACATGATCGGCGCTCCGGAAGCTCTGCAACTGGGATTGGCCAATAAGGTCGTGAAGCTGGAGGAGTTAATCGCTACGGCGACGGAGACGGCCAAGAAGATCGCCCAGAAACCGCCTTTGGCGGTGAAGATGGCGATCATGGCGGTCAATCATGGCGCGGAAACGGATTTGGAAACGGGGCTGTTTTTAGAAGCGGCCCTGGCTAACGTGCTTTTAGGTTCCCAGGATAAAGCGGAGGGTATCAACGCCTTTTTGGAAAAGAGGAAACCCGTCTTTACCGGTAAATAATAATTTATTGCAGAATGGAAGGAGGAGTTCAGGATGTTTGAACAATTTAAGGATTGGTATGACAAGCACCATGAATATGCTGAAGATTGGAAGGTCAGGACCGGCGGCAAGGTGTTGGCCTACATTTGCACCTATGTGCCCGAGGAAATACTGTATGCTGCCGATATCTTGCCGGTCAAGGTTTACGGCAGCCATGAGGCGTCCGATCTTACGGAAAGGCATATCTTCGGGATGTACTGCCCTTTCTGCCGGGATACCTTGGCGCAAGTATTGAAGGGACGGTATGATTACGCTGAGGGAGTCGCGATCGGTCAGGCCTGTATGCATGATCGCCAGGTTTTTTGGAGTTGGCAAATACACAAGCCCACTCCGTTCATGTATTATATCCCTATGCCGGTCAACGTTCATAGCCCGCATGCCTTGCCCCATCTGACGGCGGAGTATAAACTGTTTAAAGAGGCCGTCGAGAAATGGATTGGCCGGGAGATTACGGATAAGGATATTGATCGCGGGATTGAGATTGTGAATACCAACCGGGAGTTGATGCGTCAGGTTTACAAATTCCGTAATGAAGACAATCCACCGCTTACGGGTGTGGAAGTGATGCACATGACTGCTTCCAGCCAGATGGTTGATAAAAGAGAGCATAATAAGGCGCTGGAAAAATTGTTGAAAGAATTGCCTTCCCGTAAGATGGATCGGAAAACAGGCATTCGCCTGATGGTTGTAGGCAGTGAAAGCGATGATATTGAATTTATGGAGATGGTGGAATCACTGCATACCACTTTCGTGGCCGATGATCACTGCACCGCCAGCCGTGCCTTCTGGAACAGCGTTGTGCCCCAGGAAGACAGACTGATGGCCATTGCCAAGCGCTATCTGGATCGCCCTCCCTGTCCTACCAAGGATGTCACCACGAAATTCAAGAGATTCGGCCATGTGCTGAAAATGGCCAAGGAAGCCAAGGTTGAGGGGGCCATCATTATCCAGCAAAAGTTCTGTGATCCCCACGAAATCGACATCCCGCTTTTGAGAAAAAGGTTTGAGGATGAAGGGATTCGGACCTATTTCCTGGAGCTGGACGTCACCGTCCCCGTTGGGCAGTTCAAGATTCGGGTAGAGGCCTTTTTGGAGATGTTAAGAGCGGACGACCTGCCCTATTGATGGGGATAGCGAAGCCTGTTATTTTAAAATAATAATCATGAAGGAGGATATAAAACATGTCTGAGATAAAGAGGTATAAAACCGAGCCTCTGAAATGCTGGGATAAGGCCAAGGAATTGAGACTGCAATATTACAAGGACTACGCCGAGGCGAAGTCCAAAGGGGGATTCCGCTGGAGCGGCGGCGCGGAGGCGATCGATGTGATTCCCTATGCTTTCGGCGATGATGTGCATGCCTTGACGGCGGAACCCTATGCCGCTGCGATCGCCTTTAATCCCGAGTTTGCCCATGAGTGCGAGCAAGCGCTGGAAGCCAAGGGCTGGGCCCGCGATATGTGCGCTTACATGCGTAACTACTGGGGCTCCGTTTTAATAAATAAATATGCCTTTGGCGGCGAGTTTCCCAAGCCGGATTTCAATCTCCAATCCGGGTTTTGCTGCACCCATGCCAAATGGTTTCAGGTGTTGAGCCTCTGGGAGGATGTCCCCTATTACAATATCGATATCAGTGTCCCTCCCTTCTGGAAAGAAGAGCAGCCCAACCGCGTCCAGTATATTGTCGATCAGATGCACGAAGCCATTGAGTTTGTTGAAAAAGCCACCGGCAGAAAGTGCGACGACGAGCGGTTGATCGAGGGTGTCTATAATGATTCGCGGACTACCTCCCTCTGGGCTAAAATCAGCGAGTTGAACCAGGCGACGCCAGCGCCTATCGATGAAAAATCCATGTATTCACTCTATGTGTTCACGACCCTGGATCGGGCGAAAAAAGAATTTGTGGAGTTTTACGAGGAACTTTATGCTGAGACCAAAGACCGGGTCGAAAGAGGCATCGCCGCCCTGGCTACCGAACGGTTCCGGCTCATGAGCGACAGTCAGCCCCCCTGGGCATTTTTGCGGGTTTGGAGATATCTGGAGCAATTCGGGGTGGTCTCCACCGGTTCGATATACACGGTCGGCCTGGAAGGGGTGTGGGATATCGATGCCGACTACCATATGACGCCCCGGGAAGATCTGAAGTCGCGCGGCGTGGTGCTCACGAACCGCGACGATGCTTTAAGGGCCATGGCGGATTGGCATATGAGACGTCCCATTTTCTCCATGTTCTATAACACGGATTGGAAGAGCAAGCTGATGATGCAATATGCCAAGCAATGGCATTGCGACGCAGCCATGCTCCATCTGAATCGAGGATGTGAAGGCACTTCTTTAGGGGTCATGGAGAATCGGACCGCTTTGCAGAATACCGGCTTGCCCGTACTAACCTATGAAGGAAACATGGGAGATGACCGGGATTTTGATGAAGGCCGTACGATCGCCAGGATCGATACTTTTATGGAAGGTTTGGGACTTAAAAAGCTTACCTAAGATTTTATTTTTTTGAAGGAGGTTATGATGATAACAGCAGGTGTAGATCTCGGGGCGAAAACCGTTAAAGTGGTGATTCTCAGGGATGATGAGGTAATCGGTAGAGGGATGACCATTACCGGACTGGACCAGAAGGAATCCGCCGAGAAGGCCTTTGCGAGCGCTCTTAAGGAAGCTAAACTGGAGCTTAAGGACATAGAAAAAGTGGCCGGTACGGGCTGTGGACGCACCGAGGCGCCGCATGCCACCAGCCATATTACCGAGGTGGGGGCGGATGCGAAAGGCGCGTTTTTTCTTAATCCGGCGGTTCGCACGGTCATTGACGTGGGTGGAGAAGAGGGGCGGGGGATCAAATGTTCCGCCGAAGGCCGGGCCGTGGATTTTGCCATTAACGAAAAGTGCGCCGCCGGCGCCGGGGCCTTTGTCGAGGCCATGGCCCGCGCCCTGGAGCGCTCTTTAGAGGATTTTGCCAAGCTGGCTCTTACTTCCACCAAAAGCATTCCCATGAATGCCCAGTGTGCCGTTTTCGCCGAATCCGAGGTAGTTTCTCTGATCCATGCCAAAACTGCCCATGAGGATATTTCCCGGGCCGTGCATGACTCTATTTCCGACCGGATCACTTCCATGGTGCGAAGGGTCGGCATCGAGAAGGAAGTGATGCTCATCGGCGGCGTGGCCTATAATGTGGGGTTTGTTAATTCCCTGAATCGCAGCTTGAATTTGGAAGTAGTGATTCCGGACCATCCGGAGTATGTGGGGGCCCTGGGCGCCGCATTAACCGCCGCAGGCAAATAAAAATAGAGGGAGGTAGAAAGCGATTATGGCTGAAGAAAAGAAAGAATATTGGAGATGGCTGGAGTCCAACTGGACCAGTCCTGATATAGATTGGAAAAAAGGCGGTATTGTGAGCGCGGGGGTAGATGTTGGTTCCGTCAGCACCCAGGCCGTGATCATGGTTGACGGCCAGTTGTACGCCTACGCGAATATGCGGACGGGTTCCGACAGTCCGAACAGTGCGCAGAATGCCTTCAACAAAGCTTTAGAAGGTACGGACATGACCGAGAAGGATGTGGAATATTGCGTGGGCACCGGTTATGGCCGGGTCAACGTGCCGATGGCCAAGCGAGCAATCACGGAGATTGCCTGCCACGCCCGGGGGGCGAACTTCATGTACGGTCCCACGGTGCGCACCGTGCTCGACATGGGCGGCCAGGATTGCAAGGCGATTCGCATTGATGAAAAGGGAAAGGTGGAATCCTTTCTGATGAACGATAAATGCGCCGCCGGGACAGGCCGGGGGATGGAGGTCTTTTCCGACCTGTTGACAGTCTCCATTAACGATGTGGGAGCGATGTCCCTGGAGGTGGAAGAAGAGCCGGAGCCCGTCAGCAGCACCTGCGTGATCTTCGCCAAAACCGAAGCGACAGGTCTCCTCCGGCAGGGCTGGCCCAAGAATAAAGTGTTGGCCGCTTACAGTCGGGCGATGGCCGGCCGGGTAAATGAACTGCTGCAGCGGGTCGGCGTGGAGAAGGATTTCGCCATTACCGGGGGCATTGCCAAGAATATAGGCATCGTCACCCGTATTGAGAAGCTGTTAGGCTTGACCGCTTTACCCCCGAAGTATGATACGCAACTGGCCGGGGCGGTAGGGGCGGCTTTGTTTGCCAAAGGTTTGGCAGAAAAGGATCGTCAAGCCAAAGGTTAGCGCACTCGTAAAAAGTCGCCTTTCCCCTCCCCTTGCGGGAGGGGATTGAGGGGAGGGGGATATGATGACGGGCTGTCTTTTGCTTTTCCTCCCCCCACCCTCCCCCGTCGGAGGGGGAGGGAGTTTTTGGTTTTTTACGAGGCCAGCAAGGATTAAGGAGAGAAAATATGCTTGCCAATTACGGTTACATGGATGGGGCTGGTAGTTATTTCATCACCGTTGACACGGACAAATGCAACAGCTGCGGTAAATGCGTTCCCGCTTGCCCGCAGGCCGTTTTTGAAATGGGACCGGACGACGGCGATCCAATGCGTGACGACCCGGTAGCGAAAGTAGCGGCGGGAGAGCGGAAGAAAATAAAATACTCCTGCGCCCCCTGCAAGCAATATCTTACTTCGTTGTCGGGTGTGAAGAACGAAGCGTCCGTCGAGGGGATGAAAAAACTGCCCTGTGTATCCGCTTGCGCGCTAGGGGCGATTACTCATTCCTGGTAAATAATAGTTGAGAATGAGGTAAGGCATGGCCGAAATAAAGCTGATTATTAACGATCGGGAAGTTAAGACCGCTTTGGGCAAGACAGTTCTGCAGGCCGCTCTGGAAGCGGGTATTTACATTCCCACCCTTTGTTCCCATCCTGATTTACCTAATTTTACCGCTGCCCAGCCGGGTGAATTCGTTTACCAGGGCCGGGATAAAATCACAGCCAGGGGCGAATTATCAGGGTTGGAAGGTGGCTGTAAGTTGTGTCTCGTGCAGATAGCGGGGCAAGACGGCTTATCCTTTGCCTGTCAAAGCGAAGCCAAGGAGGGGATGTCCGTAAAAACCGATGCGCCGGAGATTCAGACGGAACGGAAAAAGCATCTGGCTGTCATTTTAGCGGATCACCCCCACGCCTGCCTTACCTGCGCCCAAAGGGAAGGCTGTACCCGGGAGCCCTGCTCCAGCAATGTCGCGGTCAAGGAACGTTGCTGCGCCCGGCTGGGGAATTGTGAATTGCAAAAAGTTGCCGAGTATATCGGCATCCCCGATGATACCCCCAGATTTATTTATCGAAACATTCCCATAATTACGGAAGACCCGCTCTATAACCGGAATTTTAATCTTTGTATCGGCTGCCTGCGTTGTGTGCGCGCCTGCAATGCGCTACGGTGCTGCGAAGTGCTGGGCTTCGTGGTACAGGATGGCAAAGTGGCGGTGGGACTCCGGAAAGCCCCCCTTTTAAGGGGGGCTGATTGCAGCTTCTGCGGGGCTTGCGTGGAGGTTTGTCCTACCGGGGCGCTTACCGATAAAAACAAAATCACCGAGGCGAATCGTGAAAGGACACTCGTGCCTTGCCGGCCTGCCTGTCCCGCCGGCATCGATGTGCCGCGCTACGTGCGTTTGATTGCCGGGGAAAAGTTTGGCGAAGCGGCGGCGGTGATCCGCGAAAAGGTGCCCTTTCCCGGGGTTCTGGGACATGTCTGCTATCACCCCTGTGAGACGGCTTGCCGGCGCGGCGAGGTGAATCAGGCGATATCGATCTGTGCGCTCAAAGGGTTTGCCGCCGGACATGATACCCGTCTATGGAAAAAGAGAGAAAAGGTTGCCCCGCCCACGGGTAAGAAAGTGGCGATTATCGGCTCCGGCCCGGCCGGTTTAACGGCGGCCTATTATCTGGCAAGATTGGGGCATGGCGTGACGGTATTTGAGGGTTTGTCCGAAGTGGGGGGCATGATGAACGTCGGCATGGCCGGCAAGACCCTGCCGCGCGAGGTGCTTGATGAAGAAATAAGGGCGATAGGGGATCTGGGAGTGCGGATGCAGACGGACAGCAGGATTAATTCCCTGGAGGACCTTTTTGCCCAAGATTATGCGGCGATCTTCATTGCCGCGGGCGCGCCTCACAAAAAGTTCAATGTGGTTTTAGCGCAGCAGCCTGATCTCCTGATAAAATGGGGGTTGCAGAGTGAAACTGGAGAAGCCCCGGCCGTTGACAGCGCGACCTTGTCCACGGCCAGAAAAGGTGTGTTTGCCGGAGGGGACATCGTGCGCGGTCCGGCGCTGGTAAAAAAACGTCGGGCCTAACCCCCGAAATAATAAGGGTTCTAAAATGGATGCCGTGAATATGGAGAAAGTTAATCAAATTATCGATGAACGGATTGCGGACAGGGGTTCGCTGATCCAGATATTGCTGGATGTTCAGCAAAGTTATCATTGGATTCCACCGGCGGCGGCGGCTTTGATCAGTGAACGTATTGATGTGCCTCTAAGCCAGGTTTACCGGGTCGCCAGTTTTTATAAATCGCTGAGCCTGACGCCACGGGGAAAGCACTTTGCCAAAGTATGCATGGGCACCGCTTGCTATGTGCGGGGCGGGAAAGAGGTTATGGAGAAGGCCAGCGAAATTCTGGGTGTTGAGGCAGGCGGCACAACCGCTGATATGAAATTTACCCTGGAAAAGGTTAGTTGCATCGGCTGCTGTTCCTTGGGGCCGATGATAACCGTTGATAGCGAGTACTATGGCAAGATTTCACCGGAAAAGGTTGTGGAAATCTTAGAGAATTACGATTGACGAGGAGGGACTTGTGCCCAAGCTGAGCTCCGTTGCCGAACTGGAAAAATTGCAAAAGGACATTTTGTCGAAACGAACCCCCCAAAAACCCTGTCTCGCATTATGTGTGGGCACCGGGTGCATTCCCTTGGGAGCCAAGAAGGTTTTAGCGGCTTTTAAGGAGGAAATAAAAAATCAGGGGGTTGAGGATAAAATAGATTTAAAAGAGACGGGATGCCCCGGTTTCTGTGAAAAGGGGCCGCTCGTCAGCATCTATCCCGAAGGAATATGCTACTGCGGTGTTAAGGTTGAAGATGTTGCGCAGGTTGTGGCGCAAACCGCGCAGGGGAAGATTGTCGATAGCCTCCTCTACGTTGACCATATGACCGGCGAGAAAATTCTCCATGAACAGGACATCCCCTTTTATAAATACCAACGGCGGCTGCTGCTCGGTAACAATTCCCGGCTCAATCCCCAGGAGATCGAGGACAGTCTGGCCCTGGGCGGTTATGCTGCCCTGGCCAAAGTGCTTTTGCTGATGACACCGGAGCAGGTGATTGCCGAGGTGGAAAAATCGCAGCTCCGGGGGCGCGGCGGCGCCGGTTTCCCGACAGGCCGGAAATGGCGCATTGCCAGAAATTCTCCCGGCGAGGTGAAGTACGTCATCGTTAACTGCGATGAAGGCGATCCCGGGGCCTACATGGACAGATCCCTCATGGAGGGGAATCCCCATGCTATTCTGGAGGGGCTGATCATCGGCGCCTACGCCATGGACGCCACTGAAGGCATCATCTACGTCCGCGAGGAATATCCCCTGGCGGTGGAAAATGCCGAAATTGCCCTCCGGCAGGCGGAGGAATATGGTCTCCTCGGGAAGAATATCCTCGGTTCCGGTTTTGATTTTCAGGTGAAAATCATCCGTGGCGGCGGGGCTTTCGTGTGCGGGGAGGAGACCGCCTTGATTGCTTCCCTGGAGGGGAAGCCGGGTGAACCCCGGCAGCGGCCGCCCTTTCCGGCGGCCAGCGGTCTTTGGGGAATGCCGACGAATATCAACAATGTTGAGACCTGGGCCAACATTCCCATTATTATCAAGAACGGTGGGGAGTGGTTTGCCGAGATCGGTACCGCCGGCAGCAAAGGGACGAAAATCTTTTCTCTCGTGGGCAAGGTTAATAACACCGGCCTGGTGGAAGTGCCCATGGGCATATCCCTCCGGGATATTATCTACAAGATCGGGGGGGGAATCTCCAAGGGCAAGAAGTTCAAGGCTGTGCAGACGGGCGGGCCTTCGGGCGGCTGCATCCCGGCAGAATTTCTCGATACGCCCGTTGACTTCGACGAACTGGCCAAATTAGGTTCGATTATGGGTTCCGGCGGCATGATCGTCATGGACGAATCTACCTGCATGGTTGACCTGGCGAGATATTTTCTGGGCTTTCTAGCCGATGAATCTTGCGGCAAGTGCCTTTCCTGCCGGGAAGGAATCCGGCAGATGCAGTCCATATTGAACGATATTATGGAGGGCAGAGGGCAGACGGGAGACATCGAACTTCTGGAGCGACTGGCTGTTACCATTAAAAAGACATCCCAGTGCGCCCTGGGTCAAACCGCGCCTAATTCGGTGCTCACCACGCTCCGCTATTTTCGCCATGAGTACGTGGAGCATATCGAAGAGAAGCGATGTTCCGCCAGGCGCAAAAGCACCCCGCAAGCTACATTTTTCAGCCAGGTGAACGTATAATAGTGTTTGCGGCGATTTGCCGCCGTTTATCCGCATGTGATTCGTTAGAAGAGGAGCAATGAGATGGGTACAGTGTTTAATCTAACCATTAACGACCGGCAGGTTGAAGCCCAGGAAGGGATGACTATCCTCGAGGCAGCCCGCAGCGCCGATATTTATATTCCTACCCTTTGTTCCCACCCGCTATTGAAACCTCTCGGCGCTTGCCGCTTGTGCGTTGTTGAAATAACCGATGGCGGCCGTTCTTTAATGGGCGCCTCCTGCACCTATCCCGTGGCGGCAGGATTAGACGTGAAGACCGATTCACCCGCCGTTATCGAAGCGCGTAAAGTGCTCATTGAACTCCTCCTGGCCCGCACCCCCAAAGCCAGGATCGTGCAGCGCCTGGCACAGGAATACGGCGTGGCAAATTCCCGGTTAAGGGTAGCGGACCCCGGCGAGCTTTGCATCCTTTGTGGCCTCTGTGTCCGGATGTGTGATGAGGTAGTGGGCGCCAACGCCATAAACTTTGTCAATCGGGGGACTAATCGCGAGGTAGTTTTCCATCCCGAGGTGTCTGCCGAGGCCTGCGTGGGCTGCGGTGTCTGTACGACCCTCTGCCCTACGGAATGTCTGGAGATAGAGAAGCCCTATGGGGTCGTTGCCGCAGTTGATATGGGAAGGAAAGCGGCGGTTGCCATAGACAAATATTTGGGCGGTGCGGGCGCGATCGGGGAAGAGCTGATCGAATATGAAAATCCCAGCCCCCGGATCGGCAAAGTGCCTGGTTTTGCCGATCGTCCCAGAAGTCTTGAACCTTGTACCTTGGATGCTGCCCCGTCAGGCGCTGCCATTGGCGAGGCCGGGCGATGTTTGCAGTGTGACTTGCGGTTGCAGCTTGCTGCGGTTAAGGCGCCGCCGGAGCATTATCACGCCTTCAATGCCGAAAACGTGAGGCAGACCCCGGAAGAGGCCGGCGTCATTCAGCTTCTCGACGGGGATAAAATGGTGGTGGCAATCAGGGGCGTCATGAATATCCGGCAGGAGCTGGAAAGAGAAGTCGCCAAGAACGAAAATGCCCGGTGGTTTGAATGGGAAGCAGATGAAATGTTCACAAAAAGAGAAAGTGAACTTATTCAGCAATACTTGCAGAAATACGGCAAGATGCCTGGCGGAGGCATGGACGAACTGGATGATCTGTTTTAAGGGACTGCCTGTTGTTTTCCGCTTGTAGTTACCCATTATCCCTTGTCACGGCCTTTTTTCTCACTTTTTTTCTCGGCCAGACGAACCTGACGGCGGAAACAGGCTTCGCGGTTCCGCCGTTTATCCGTCTCCGTCTTCAAAAGCAAAGGGGGTAAAGCTTTGGGACGGCCGTCACTGTCCAGCGCAACGTAAGTAAGATAGGCGGATGAGGTGTGGCGTATCTTGCCTGTCAAGAGATTTTCCGATTCCACCCGTACGCCTATTTCCATGGACGTCCGGCCTACATAATTGACGCAGGCCTTGAATGTCACAAAATCACCAATAAAAACAGGGTCGTGAAAATCGAGCCGGTCGATTGAGGCCGTGACGGTATTTGACCTGGAATGGCGAATGGCGACCACGCCGCCCGCCGTATCAATAAGTTTCATGATTACCCCACCATGCACGTTCCCTGCGTTATTGGCATCCTGAAAGCTCATCGACTGGGACAGGATGACGCTGCTTTCCTTGACGGTTTTTCCTCTCACCTTTTACCTCCCGGTGTAATCTGCCTGTTAATAAACAGGCATCAATGCAAATTTAAAGTTAAAATTGCGCCGCGAATCCGTGGGGGCTTTTGCTTTTTTCAAGTTCGGCGATTATTCCCGCAGGGCTTCCAGGAGTTCCGCCATAGTGGGCAGTTCCTTGAGGGGATAGACCTTGACGAAGATGACTTTGCCTTTTTCATCGACAATGATGTTTGCCCGTTCCGAAAATCCCTCCCCGCGCAAAAGCCCCAAGGATTTGGCAACACCGCCATGGGGCCAGAAATCGGCCAGCAGTCTGAGGTTTTTGATTTTCAGGCTCTTGGCCCAGGCCTCTTTGGATGGTACGCTGTCCACACTCAATCCCACCGCAATGGTGTTGAGCTTGGCTAAGGCGTTTTTGCTTTTTTCCAAGGCCTGCATCTGCTCGGCGCACACCGACGTCCAGGCCAACGGATGAAAGGACAACAAAACTTTTTTTCCTTGCTGCGCTGCCAGATGAAATTCCTCTCCATGCTGGTCCTTTAAAACGAAATCCTTAATTTTTTTACCATTTTGAATCAGTTTATTGTCTGCCATAACAAGTCCTCCTCCCTCGGTTGGAATCGCAAGGAACCGTTCCTGGGGGGTGAGTATAATCAGAAGGCTCTAGCGCGTCAAGGTAATTGACAACAGGTAATTGACAACACCCGCTAAACAGGATAGTTTCCAACCTGCTAAAGGGGGGTGTCTTGAGCTTTTTCCGGACAACAAGCCATACGCCCACGGCTCTGCCGAAAACCTGAAAGGCTCTCGGTCCGTAAAGGATGAAACAACAGTTATGGCTTAAGCTGCGAGGAAAGGTCACCTGATAAAAACTCGCTTCGCGCCTGGTGGGACCGGGTGGTTTCGTTATCGGCGTCGATATTTCAGCTAAGAAAGCATGCGCTGCCGGGCGAAGGGGCGTCATTTGGCGGTTTAGATCGACCAATAGGAAGGAGGGCGCATAATGGAAAAAAAGCGAGAGTTTCAAGAAGAAACAGCCAGGCTTGCCCCAAAAGTTGTTTTGTCAAAGAAGAAAGGCGGCATAGTCAGGAAGAAAATATCGAAGGGGGACTGAGAGCTTGCGTAAAGTGGAACGTCATATTCTGGCTGCTGACATCGGCGGCACCAACAGCCGCTTTGCTCATTTTAGAGCAAATAATGCCGGAGAGCTTGAGCTGCGTTCCCATATCTGGCTAAAGACCGCTGAAGCAGAATCCTTTGTCGATCTTCTGCAAAAACTGCGGGACAGCGACTTTCAGTTTGATCCGGGTCAAGCCGATATCGTCGGCATAGCTATTGCGGGACCGATAACGAAAGGCGTCAAGGGTAATCCGCCCTTGATACCCTGGGAAGTCGATATCACCCATGCCAACTTTGATTACGGCTTCCAGCGTACTATCCTGATCAACGATTTTGTGGCGCAAGCCTTTAGCTGTATTTCTCCCATAGGCAAGGCTGCTGAGACGATCCTTGCCGGATCTCCCGAACCACAGTCCACGATAGCCGTTATTGGAGCCGGCACCGGGCTGGGCAAGGCGATTCTCGTTCCTAATGATCAAGGTGATTACAGCGCCGCTCCCTCGGAGGGCGCACACGCCTGTTTCCCCTTTGTCGGCGAAGAGGAATTCGCCTTTCAGCGTTTTTTGATTAACGCCCGGCAGACCCATTATGCCACGTACAATCACGTTGTTTCCGGTAGCGGCTTGACCGCAATTCATGAATTTCTCACGGGCAATCATCTGGAACCTCCGCAAGTAGTGGAACAACTGCCCCGTCATCCCAAGACTCTTTCCTGGGCAGCGAAGTTCTATGGACGGGCCTGCCGCGATTTTGCGCTCGAAACCCTTTCGCGCGGTGGCCTCTACGTTGCAGGCGGCATTGCCGCCAGAAATCCCGGTATCCTGCGGCACGTGTCTTTCAAGAAAGAATTCCTTGATTCTGAGGCCATGAGCATTGTGCTAGCCCACCTGCCGGTGTTTCTGATCAGTGACCAGGACAGCGGACTGTGGGGCACGGCAATGAAGGCGGTAAACGTATTGATAAATGACCAGTCCCAGGGTTGAAGAACAGATAAAGCGGACAATTCATGTGCTATGAAACTGGACAATGCTATTTGCTCTTGACAGTCTATTTGTTGACAAGAGCTCAGAAAAAGCTGACCGGCTTATCCGGCGCCGAACGGAATAACATTGTGGATCAGTTAAAGCAAAAGCTGCCTTTCTGATTTTTTACTGCCAAATAAGGTAAACTATCAAATTACAGGGGAGGAAATGTATGATCAAGGAATTCAAAGAGTTCATCATTAAGGGAAACGTCCTGGACATGGCAGTGGGTATCATTATCGGCGCCGCCTTTGGCAAGGTGGTTACATCCTTTGTCAGTGATGTGCTGATGCCACCCATAGGTCTCCTGCTCGGAAAGGTTGATTTCAGCAATCTTTTCATAAATATGTCGGGTAAAACGTTCGAATCACTGGCAGACGCCAAGAAGGCAGGTGCGGCAACATTGAACTACGGCCTTTTTCTGAACACAACGATTGACTTTCTTATTGTAGGCTTTGCCATATTCCTCATGGTTAGGCAGGTCAATCGTATGAAACGCCAGGCTGTGGCCCCCGCTCCTACAACCCGCGAGTGTCCCTTCTGCTATACTGCGATCCCCGTTAAAGCCACTCGCTGCCCGCACTGTACCTCGGAACTTACCAAGGCCTAGAGACCAAAAAAGGTAAGCGTGAATGACGTTTAGCCCCCTTCATGTAGGATCAAGCATGTGGGACCGAGGTTGAAGTGGTACCACTCGGCCACCCGGCAGAAATTGGAGAAAGTAAACATCAAGCTGTAGTATCGATAATCAGAGTACCCAATACCAAGTTTCGGCAGGTCGATGACAATAATTTTGCGCTGGACAGCCTTTTGCGATGAGAGTGCTTGAACCGTGACTGGTTGTTCGACGAACAAAAGGAGACGCCATGACTCACGAAAAGAACGATTCCACTCCCGAAGGCCATATTGGTTCGATCATGAGGTTAGTCCTCCTGGTCGCAATCGTTGTCGGGCTTGTCATGGCGTCGAAGCACTTAAATTTGCAAGAGATATTTCGTGATACCCTGGCATGGATCGAGGAGGCCGGTTCCATTGGTCCCCTTGTATTCTTTGGACTCTATATTGTTGCTTGCGTATTCATGCTGCCCGGATCGATCCTGACCCTGGGCGCAGGCGCAGTGTTCGGAGTCGTCAGGGGCTCATTGCTCGTCTCGCTGTCTTCTACCGTTGGTGCAACGGCGGCTTTTCTGATCGGGCGTTACCTGGTGCGGGGCATGGTAGCCCGCCGGGTTGCGGGGAACGCCACATTCAGCGCGATAGATGCGGCTGTCGCTTCCGAAGGCTGGAAAATTGTTGGCCTCACCAGACTTTCACCGGTCTTCCCCTTCAACCTGCTCAACTATGCCTTTGGATTGACGCGTGTATCCCTCCGTGACTACGTTCTAGCGTCATGGGCCGGGATGATTCCTGGCACTATAATGTATGTTTACCTCGGTTCGCTGGCCGGCAGCCTGGCGGAACTTGGCGCAAAAGAATGCGGACATACACGCTCGACCGCCGAATGGGCGCTTTATGTTGTTGGCCTGATTGCCACGGTGGCGGTCACGATGGTCGTTACGAACATCGCCCGCCGGGCGCTGAGCGGCCGCATAAGCCCTGTGCCGGTAACTAAGGAAGCGCCATGACGGAAAAAATAATGAATCAAGAACAGAAACGCCTCGAAGCGCAACGGCAGAGGAAAGAGGTTTCCCGCTGTAATGAAGACGGCATGGTGGGATGCAAGGTTGTTATGTTCTGGGTTATAACGCTGCCCCTGACAGTAATTCTTTCAGGTCTGCTCTTCCGGATTAGGAGCCGCTAATGCATCCTTCGTTCCTCTTTCTTTGTTTATCGCTGTTTCTAATGCAATCTTCTCAGGTGCTAAGTTCGGATGCCGTTGTTGTCGATCGTTTCTCCCAGGAGACTGAATCAAGCGGAATTCCAAAGGGATGGAAACTGCTGGAGTTTAAGAAAATCCCGGAAAGGACCCGCTATACCGTTGAGCATTCTACCAATAATTTTTTTGTTAAAGCGGTAAGTAAGAATTCTGCCATGGGAATATACAAGGAAGTTCACCTAGACCCCAAGGAATTTCCGGTGCTTGTATGGAGATGGAAGGTTGAGAACGTTCTGAAAAGCGCGGATGCAACCAAAAAGTCCGGAGATGACTATTCTGCCCGTGTTTATGTTGCCTTTGAATATGCTCCTGAACGGGCATCCTTTTGGGAGAAAGCAAAATACGGCGCATTGAAACTGGCCTATGGTCAATATCCTCCCCAGGGTGTTCTGAATTATGTCTGGGATAATAAGTTGCCCAAAGGGAAATCATTGGATAACGCCTATACGGACAGAGCAAAAATGATTGTCGTCGAAAGCGGCCCTGAAAAGGTGGGCGAGTGGGTGGGGGAGGAAAGGAATGTTTATGAAGATTACAGGAGGCTTTTCGGATATGAACCGCCGCGGATTTCCTTTGTGGCAATTATGACGGATACCGATAATACCGGGGAGTCTGTGATTGCTTATTATGATGATATTGTTTTTAAAGTAAGTGATAGGTAAAAGCGATGAAAAATCAGAAGTTAATAATTTTTGTGAAAGCGCCGGTGGCGGGCGACGTCAAAACGCGCTTGGCGCTGTCATTGACGCGAGACCTTTGCACAACTACACAAAACCAGCAATTATGTCATACCGACGAAAGCCGGTATCCGGCATTATCAAGTACTTTCTGGATTCCGGTTTCCACCGGAATGACGAATAAGGGAGTTGTGCAAAGGTCTCGACGTATGAATGGGTTTCGGCCGTTGCGACCAGATTGTCCAAGGTATAATATCTGCTCCTGGCTGAATACTGGTTCCTGACCTCATCTTTCCATTTTTTCTCCTTGCATCCTGAACTCAGGAGCTGATGGTTCCGCCTCAGGTAAAACCTGCGCCGGCGGTGCATGTGTAGCAATGATCAGCGACAGCAATGGGGCTGCCTTCCGGCGGCGGGCCAGCCATTTCGGAAACATGTGTCTTCCGTTTGCCCATGTGCAAGCCCTTGGCCAAGTTGAAATCGCAGTCGTAGAGATAGCCATCCCATGAAAGGGAAAACAGTGTTCTGCACATGAGGCCCGGCACCGCGCAGGCATTGAAGTTTGATGACAGACGTCCCACATAAGATTCGAGCTCCCCTTTTTCTTCAAGCCAGTTGCGGAATCGCCCCAAAGGCGCGTTGGCAAAAGTAAAGAGATTGTTGAAAACAATTCCCCACTTCTTCAGGAGCCTTTCGCGAAATCTCTTTGCAACATGTTCCTGAGGCTCAGGGAGAAAGGCTCCTGTAGGATTACATACAAGATCAAGTTCCAGGGCTGTTTCTGCATGTCCATAGCCCAGACTATTGAGCCTCCGAAGTGCATCAATACTTTTCCGGAAAATATCATCCCCTCTCTGGGAATCAGTTTGTGCTTCATTTAAAGATGGAAAAGAGGCAACAATGACTGCTCGTCGGGCTTGCAGTAAATCGATTAGATGGTCCATCTTCCCATTGTTCAAAGCAGTCAAGTTAGAGCGAAACATGAGCCGCGGAACACGGGAGGAGAGCCTTTCGATAAGATTGACGATATTTGGATTTAACTCAGGGGCGCCGCCGGTAATATCGATAGTGTCAAAACAGCTCCTCTCGGCGTAGGCGATGATAGCCTCTGCCGTCGCAGCGTCCATATTTTCCTTGCGATCAGGTCCGGCACTTAAATGACAATGGCGACAGCTCTGATTGCAGAGAAGCCCCGTGTTGATCTGAAGGGTTGTCGTCCTCCCCCGCTCCAGGCTGAGGCCGTGCTGGGAAAGAGTTTGGCGGAAAGGTTCCGGTGTTATTTCGGATGCACCGCTTCCCTGCAGAGCATAGTCAATATTCATACCCGTACCCACCGCCTCTTTGCTGCTCTAGTTCTAACTTTGGCTCAATGCCGTGTCGCCCGAAAGCCTCCCCTTGGCTCTGTTTGCCTCTCCTCTTCATTTTTCTTCAACGAGCATATCCCATTTATCGGGGGTAGGTAGGTGGAGGTTCGTCGCTCATCTTGTTAACCGCAGGCTCTTCCCTTCAGGTGAAAGAAAAATTTCAACCCCCGTCGGACGTTTTCAGAAAAAATCTTTGGTGAAAAGTAGGCGCCTGCCACCCGTTTATTGATCTCTCCGAGGGTGGGATATGGATGCATAGCGGCAGCCAGGGTGGAAAGCTTCACCTTCCCGTTCAGGACGGCGACCCACTCACTCAGCAATTCCCCGGCTTGCGGCCCGAGAATCTGAACCCCGATGGGTTTTTCGTTCTTGTCTAGGAGCAGCTTGATATTGCCGACGCTCTCTCCTTCGGCAAGGCTCCTGTCGTTATTCGCAAGAGCCTCTGTAAATACCGCATATTTGATCCCGGCTTCCTTGGCAGCCGTCTCATTCATCCCGATACTTGCCAGTTCGGGGTCGGTATAGGTGCACCAGGGCAGGAATGTGTAGTCAGCCTTTCTGGGAAGATGAAAAATCGCATTGCTTACCACAATGCCTCCTTCATAACCTGCGGCATGGGTAAATTGAAACTTTCCGGTTACATCGCCTGCTGCATAGATGTGCTTCTGCGAGGTTCTCATCCGGGCATCGACCTTGATGCCCTTACGATCGAGTTCGACACCGATACCCTCTAGATTGAGGCCTTCAATATTGGGATCCCGGCCCATGGCGACCAGGATTCTTTCCGCTCGCAGCGGGGTCGCCTGGCCCTCTTGATCCTTGATGAGCACTTCGCGCTCGGCGCCCAGGTCCCTGACGCCGAGCAGCGCCGTATTCAAATGAAAGGCAACTCCTTCGGAAGCGAGAACCTGCATGACCCCGTCTGCCATATCCTTATCTTCCTTGGTAAGAATTTGGCCGCTTCTCTGAACAACCGCAACCTTCGTCCCCAAGCGGCAGAAAGCCTGGGCCATTTCTATGGCAATCGGACCGGCGCCCAAAATGACCATGGATGCAGGAAGACGCTCCAGGGAAAAGATATCCCTGTTAGTGAGATAGGGGGTTTTGTCCAACCCTTCGATGCGGGGCTTATCCGGTGACGACCCGCTGGCAATAACCCAGGTCTTTGCAGAAAAGCTCTGCCCGTTCAGTCGAATGCTGTGTTCATCCGTGAACGTGGGTTCGCCGAATTGCACTTTGGCCCCGAGAGTGCAAAACCTTGCTTCCGAGTCATGTTTTTGAATAGTTGCAATGACCGCTTGGATGCGCTCTTTCACTTTTGCGAAATCAACTGGGGGTAATTCCACTCTGGGGAGCCCGAAGGTATCGGCGTTCTTCATGATGTGGCGGGTCTGGGCCGTGCGGATAAGAGTCTTGCTCGGCACGCATCCGAAGTGCAGGCAGTCCCCGCCCAGCGCCTTTTCTTTCTCCACGAGGATGGTTTTGGCGCCCAACTGCGCAGCGCCTGCTGCCACGGTCAGTCCTGCTGCCCCGCCGCCGATGATTCCGATATCATAATCATACTTTGCCACGGTATTGCCCCCTTCCTTCCCGCTAGTGTTTACTTGCATAATTAATAGTTATACGATATACTCTTGGGCAGGAGGAAAAAATTATGCCCAAAGGTTATCACATTCCACAGTGCTCTGAGAAGGATCGTCTGCTGATTGAAGAATGGGCGAAGAGCAGAACGATGGAATCGAGACT